>Ga0207699_10000019_pt1 | contig 180307 bp, 181 predicted proteins | sample LARL51metaG_FD_184344 | JGI IMG/M metagenome (GOLD analysis project Ga0207699, IMG submission 184344) | Corn, switchgrass and miscanthus rhizosphere microbial communities from Kellogg Biological Station, Michigan, USA - LAR L5-1 metaG... | ecosystem: Host-associated > Plants > Roots >... | reverse complement strand
GGCTTCGCCGCGGTGGCGCTCGCACTTGCGCTCACTGCGGTGGCCACCGTGCACCTGCTGCCCTACGACATCCTGCTGCTGGCGCTGCCGCTCGCCTTCCTGGCGCGCACGCACGCGGCGCGCGCGATCGTCGCCGCGCTGCTGCTGTCCGCCGCCTACGCGATCGATTCCAGCGTGTCGCCCGAGGCGGCGCCGGTGGAGACGCTGCTGGTCGCCGTGGCCATGGCCATGGTGCTAGCTGGGGCAGCCGAGCACCTGCGCGATCGGCGAAGCGCACCCCTGGTTGGACCGCGGCCCCTCGATGGTGTTGACGGCGCTGACCTGGTACCAGTACGCGAGCGTGGTTGGCGACAGCCCTGAGTCGGTGTAGCTCGACGACGTCGACGGCACCGAGGTGAGGAAGGTCTCCGATCCCGACGCGGTGCCACGGTAGATGCGGTACGCGGTGATCGCCGAGCTGCCCTGCGACGCGGGCGCCTGCCAGGTCAGCTGGATGCTGCCGGGCAGCCATCCCGTCCGGGCCACCAGGTCCAGCGGTGCTGACGGGGCGGTCAGCGGCAGCGCGGAGGCCTCGTTGGAGAGCGGCCCCTCCACCGTGTTGACCGCCGACACCTCGTAGTAGTAGGTCGCCAGCGGCAGGTTGGAGTCGCTGTAGGCGAGCGACGTCGCAGCCACCTGGGCAACCAGGGTCTCCGCCCCCGAGGCGGTGCCGCGGTAGATGCGGTACGCGGTGATCGCCGACGTGCCCGAGGACGCCGGTGCCTGCCAGCCGAGCTGGATGCTGCCGGGCGAGATGCCGGTCTGCGCCACCAGGTTCTGCGGTGCGGATGGCGCGACCGCGGGCACCGACGAGGCTTCGTTGGATGGCGGTCCCGCGATGCTGTTGACCGCGGTCACCTCGTAGTAGTACGCCGTCCCCACCTGCAGGCCGGTGTCGCTGTAGTCGAGCGACGGCGCCGGCACCGAGGCCAGGAATGTCTCGGCACCGGAGGTGGTGCCACGGTAGACGCGGTACGACGTGATCGCGGAGCTGCCCGACGACACGGGCGCCTGCCAGGCGAGCTGGATGCTGGACGCGGCCGTGCCCGGCTGCGCGGTGAGGTTCTGCGGCGCCGAGGGTGACGTCGTGGCATCGCCCGAGGTCATGGCCAGGCTGTGGTTGCCGCCCTCGGCGATGGCGGTCGTGTTGGCCAGGCCGCTGACCTGCACCGCGACATCGCTGTTGGTGGTGGTCCCGTCGCCGAGCTGGCCGTACTGGTTGTAGCCCCAGGTCCAGACGCTGCCGTCGCTCTCGGTGGCGATGCCGGTGCCGCCGCTGCTGGCGATGGCGGTCACCGCGGCGAGGCCGGGCACCTGCTGGGCCTGGTTGTCAGGACCGTTCGCCGCCCACCAGACGGTGCCGTCGCTCTCCAGGACGATGCTGTTGGCGGCGGCCACGGCGCCCGAGATCCCGCTCACCTGCACCGGCACCGCGGTATCCGGCCAGACCGCCTGGCAGGTGCGGCCCCACACCCACAGCGTCCCGTCGGTCTTCACCGCCATGCTCAGCTCGTATCCGCCGGCGATGGCCACAACGTTGTCGAGGCCGGGCACCTCGGCGGGCACGTCGCTGTCGGCGCTGCCGCCGTTGCCCATCTCTCCGCACACGCCCGCGCCCCAGGTCCAGACGGTGCCGTCGGACTTCAGCGCCAGGCTGTGGTTGTAGCCCGAGGCGATGGCGCGCACACCGGAGAGGCCGCTCGCCTGCACGGGCACCGTGCTGTCGACGGTGGTGCCGTTGCCGAGCTGGCCGTCGATGTTCCAACCCCACGCCCACACCGTCCCGTTCGAGAGCAGCGCCAGGCTGTGCAGGTTGCCGCCGGCCACCGCGGTGGCGCCGCTGAGACCGCTCGCCTGCACCGGTGTCGAGCCGCCGCTTGTGGTGCCGTTGCCGAGCTGGCCCTTGAAGTTGTCACCCCAGGCCCACACCGTGCCGTCCGCGGCCACGCCCAGGCTGTGGTTCTGGCCGGCGCCGAGCGCGGTGAAGCTGGGCATCCCGGTGGCTTCGACCGGCACCGTGCTGTCCGACGTCCCGGTCACGCCGAGCTGGCCGTTGAAGTTGCCGCCCCAGGCCCAGAGGCCGGGAGTGGGGCCGCCGGCGTGGGCCGCCTGGGAGGTGCCGCACAGGGCGGCGAGGCTGGCGACGGCGGCGGTGAGGGCGGTGAGCTTTCTGGGCATACCGAACTGAACGGGTCAACGGCGCCAGTCCTTGCACCGCTTGCAGGCCGCGGTGAGCTGAGGGCCGAGCTCGCCTGGTCAGGCGCGGTCTTCGCCCGGGTTCTCGGTCAGATGGCGGGAGAAGCCCACCACCGTGGCCTCGACGACGCGATCGTGTCCCCAGAGAAGAATGTGCCGTGCGAAGCGCGCAACCAACCGCATCGGCGGCTGCATCATCTCGATCGTCCAGCGGATGTCGGCGCGCGTCTGGTCGCTGCCGAGCGGCGTGAGCCGGAGTCGGGCGTGACCGCGGAGGTCGCCGGCGACCGTCGCTCGAATCGTCCGCGGCGCAGTGCATTCGAGAAGACGCACCTCGATCCGAATCCGATACGGAAGCGGCGGGACGACGGTGCCCCGGAGGATGGAACCCGCCTGGAGGCCGCTGCCCTCGACACGCAGCTCTCGGAGCCATCCCCACCACTGCTCGTAGCTGTCGAAGCGTGCGATCCCTGCCCACACCTGGCCCGGCGGTGCCGGCAGCACGAAGCTCCCGTGGTACTCGATGACGTGCGGTGGCAGCCGAACGTGCACGGCGCGACCAGGTTGCGCCATGCTCATGGGGCGCGACTGACGGCCACACCTGCTGCGAGGATCACCATGGTCCACGACAGTAGACGCAGTGATGTCTCGAGTGGCCGAAGCAGCGTATCGCGGTCGATGCGCTCCTCGGAGCCGTCCTGCAGTCTCATCGAGCCGCCGACCCGGATCGTGTGACGCCTCAGCCGGCGTGCCGGGGCGCTGAGCGTGCGCTGCACGAGGGACAGGCCGAATGCCGCCATCGCAATCAGCAGTGGCGCCGGCGAGACGCGTCCGGTCTGCGCGAAGTAGGCCGTGAGAGCGGGAAAGGCGCCCCACCCTGCGGCGAACCCCGCGGCGTTGTGCAACGCGCCCCCGAGCAGCTCCAGGTTGTAGCCGACGACCAGGACGACGCCGGCCACGATGAATCCCAGGAGTCCGGGGCCAACTCGGCTGAGACCCAGGAATCCCAGCGCGCACGCTCCAGCGAGGGCGACCACCGCAACTGTGACCAATGTCGTTGCGGTGAGCGTCGTCCCGAGCGGATGCCCGTGGAGTTCGTCGAGCGCGTGCGCCCCCAGCCCGACCGCGAGTGTGAATGCGAGAAGCGTGGCGAGCAGAGGGGTCACCTCGAGGTGCGGCGCCACCGACGCGCCCAACACGACGTACGACAGGTGCCAGAGCGTGTACGGAGGATGCAGGACCGTCCACCACTCGGCGAAGCCGGTGCGCGGCGCTGCGTACCATGCGGCCGGCAGCCGCGTGTCAGCCGTCATGTTTCCGTCCCCACATCACCAGGCCGCCGCCGAGGCTCATGGTCACCACGCCGATACCGGTGAAGCCGGCGTCGTGCCACGCTGCGACGAGAGACGCGACCGGATGCCGCCGGTAGAAGGCTGAGATGCTCGGTCCCAGGAAGCGGCCGACGTCGTACCACTCCCGTCCGAACAAGCGCCCGGCTGCGGGCAGAAGTGCTCTCGTGTAGAGCCACCACAGAGCACGCCAGAGTCGCTGCGGGGGAACCAGGAATTCGAGGCTCGCCAGGGTCGCGCCCGGCTTGACGACCCGCGCCATCTCCGCCAGTGTCGCCGCCGGATCGGCGACGTATCGCAGCAGGTAGGTGAAGGTCAACGCGTCGAAGGTGCTGTCGGCAAATGGCAGCTGCTCGCCGCGTCCCACCACGAGGTGCACACGATGCGTGAGGCCGGAGTGCTGGACGCGCTGTCGTCCCTTGCGGATCATCGTCTCGGTGAGGTCGAGGCCGATCACACGCGTATCCGTGCGCTGCGCCAGGCGGAGGGCGACGCCGGCGGTGCCGGTGGCGACGTCGAGGATCACGCCGCCGGGCGGGGCGCTGACGCGGTCGACCATGGCGGTGCGCCAGCGGCGGTTCTGGCCGAACGAGAGCAGCTCGGCGAGGAGGTCGTAGCGGGGCGGGAGCGGTGAGAACAAAGCTCGCGCTCCGGTGCCGGGATGCTCCGCACGGACGTCACGGGAGGGTGGTGCCAGGGTCATCGAGGCTATGGTGATCCCCCTGCACCCGCGACCATGCAGGGGAGCTCAGCCGAAGCGCCTTCCGCTGGATCAGGTCAGCAGCGCCGGCCCAGTCGCTATGAGATCGGCGAGGCGTACGCCTCGCTGGAGCGCGGTCCCTCCAGGACGTTGACCGCCGTCACCTCGTAGTAGTACGCGAGAGTCGAGAGCGACAGGCCGGAGTCCATGTAGCTGAGCGACGTGCCGGGCACCGTGGCGAGAAGGGTCTCCGATCCCGACGAGGTCGCGCGATAGATCCTGTATGCGGTGATCGCCGAGCTGCCCACGGACGCGGGCGCCCGCCAGGGTGCACGCCCGCTGACATCCTCAGGTCGATCTGGTCCAGATAGGTAGCTCTGCTCGGTCCTAAGAGGTAGGCGAGCACGGTCCAAATGGGTATTCAAAGCTGGTCCAAAGCGGTATTAGGCGGCCGTGGATCGCTATGTCGACCGCCTCGCCGACCAGGTCCTGCCACCGATGATGGCCGCCTCGCCAGCCGTCATGGTGGTGGGCCCGCGGGCGACCGGGAAGACCACCACGGCTCGCCGCTACGCCATCTGGGGAGCCGGCTGATTCATTCGTCGTTGCCCCGGTGCCTGCTGCGAGCCTGGTGGCCGCTCGTGCCGCCGTTTGGACCGGGTGTGCTCGACCGGCGCCACATCTCGAGCGAGGTGCAAAGTGCCTCCACATCTTCGGGTGATCGGAGCGTGGGTCCTGAGTGGTCCTCGCGAGTCGGTCTAGACGCCGTGTCCGCAAAAGTCAAGCTATGCTTGTCCTGTGCATGACGCTGGCCGTCCCAATCTCCGGGGACGGTTTGGCAACCGCGACGCAATCCCCCGCAACCCTCGACCCCGATCGATCAAGTGAAGCGTCTCACCGAACTGCGCGACCAAGGCATCCTCTCGGAAGACGAATTTCAGATCAAGAAGAAGGAGCTTCTGGCTCTATGAGTCCAGAGGGTTGCCACAACGGCCTGCGCCGCGTCTCATGCTGCCCCCGGCAAGGTTGCCCCCCTGTAGAGCTTCGGTTGATCCTTGACGGATCGACTTCGGGTGATCCTTGACACTCCACGATTCAGTCTGAACGCTACCGCGGCCTCGGCGCGGTGCCGTCGGCGCGCTTCTTCCGAGCCGGCCCGCTCCGCCGGCGGGCGACCGTCTTGAGGAGTTCGCGGCCAACCCAGAACTGCAGGGTCCGGTCGGACACCAGCACGTTGCAGGCGCTGCCGCCGAAGTGTTTGCCGACGCTGACCTGCTGCCAGTCGACGCAGACCAGGCCGTTGGCGGCCACCCTCCGCGAGACCCACTCCTCGCCTTCCCCCTCTGGACGCGGCACCACCTGGCGAGGTGCTCGGTCGGCCGCCTGGAAGCGGCTGGCCGGAGCCTGGTCGTCCAGGGACTGGTGCGGCCGCTGGGTGTTGTAGTAGCTGACCCACTCGTCGAGCGCCTGCTGCGCGACGGCGAGGGTGCGGAACACCTGCCGGGTGTCGAACTCGATGCGCAGTGTGCGATGGAAGCGCTCGATCTTGCCGGTGGTGGTGGGGCTGCGCGGCTGCGTCAGCAGGTGCTCGACGCCATTCTCGCGGCAGATCCGGTCGAACAGGACTTCGACCGGCGGCAGGGCGAACCTCCCCGTGAACACCTTGCCGTTGTCGGTCAGCACTTGCTGGGGAACGCCGTGCCGGCGGAGCGCGCCGGTGAAGCCGTCGCAGACCAGCTGGGTCCGCTCGCGCGGCATCAGCGTCGCCGCGACGCAGTACCGCGAGTGGTCGTCGATCCCGGTCAGTGCCTTGGCGGTCGTGCCGTCGGCGAGCAGGAAGCCACCGACCACGTCCATCTGCCACAGCTCCATCGGGCCGCCCCGCTCCCAGCGCTTCCACATCTCGCGTCGACGCTGTCGCGTGACCGGCTGGATCACGCCCGCTCGAACCAGACACCGGTACACCGCGGACTCCGACGGCGCGGGATCCACCCCCTTCTTGGCCAGCTCGAGCGCCAGGCGCCGCGCGCCCCAGTACGGCCGGGCTCGCCGCATCTCGAGGACCGCTGCCTCGAACGCGGCGGGCATCTGGTGTGGGCAGCTCGACGGCCGGTGGGACCGGTCACCAAGCCCGTCGAGACCATGCGCCTCGTACCTCGCGAGCCAAGCATGCAGGGTCTGCCTGCTCACCCTCCAATCGCCGGCCACCTCGGTCACTGTTCGCCCGTCGGCGACGACTGCCTGCACCGCCCTATACCCGCTGTTCGGCCACGCTGATCTCCCTCATCCAAGGGAGTGTCAAGCCTCACCCGAAGTAGCTGTAAGGCCTCAGCCGAAGTACTGACAAGCATCAGCCGAAGGCGATTTGTCGCCCATCAGCCGAACTTGCACACCGGCAAGGTTGCCCCCGGCAGGAATCGAACCTGCGGCACGCGGTTTAGGAAGCAGACTCCGTAAACGAAGAATCCCTTTGCAGCACAGCAAGTTTCCGCTGCGTGTGGCAACCGCTGTGCCAACGTCAGTTCAGCCGAACGCGACGTACCATCAGTCAGTCTAGCGGGGCTTGGACCGCTTTTGTTCCACGCGCGTGACGTAGTGAGCTCACGCCGTTGAGTCCGCGAGGGCTAGAAGATGCCATGTCGCGGGGGACGAGCTAGCCGCTGCCTCTGACCTCGCCGCGCCGATGCTGCCCTACTCGGCGGGATCCTCCCTCCTAGTCCTCAGTGGAGCAGAGCGGACGGGTCATGACGGGCAACACGTCGCAGGCATCGATTCGGAGCACTGGGGGCACCTCGGGAGCAGCGAACGCGCCGCCGTCTGCACTTCCCGCCTCCAACTCCGTCCCACTCCTCGCGGGATCGTGCCACATGGCACGCACAGAATCGGCTATTTGCCGGTGCTCGGTTCCCGTCAACCTGGCGGCCATTGGGGCGCGGTCGAAGTAGTCGTGCCGCGAGGGACTGGTTCCTGAAATACTTGAGGAGTCGGGAGGTCCGACTGAGCCGGCGCCGAGGTGAGGACTACACGCTCGACGTGCCCACGGCAACCGGTTGCTGATTCGCCCCAGGGGGCCGCGACGCCCGGCCCAGTCATCGGCGGGCTCACCCGCCGCGCCGATGCTACCCTGCTCGGCGGGATGCCCTCGTAGCTCAGTGGAGCAGAGCGGCCGCCTCCTAAGCGGCAGGTCGCGCGTTCGATTCGCGCCGGGGGCACCACGGCCAGCCGGCCAAATGCGCCGGTGGCCTGGGACCCGCGCCTCGCCAGCTCCATGCCGTCCCGCGTGGACCGTGCCACATGGCCCTCACAAAGTAGGCGATTGGTTCAGGCCAGGCGCGTTGGCAGGCATCTGAGTGGTGGCCACCGTCGGGACGAGGCTCGCCGCACCGGGCAGGGGCTACCTCTCGATCTCTGGTTCGTCGCCGATCGACAGCGCGTCGAGCGCCGGAGCGACGTCGTCCGCTGACGGGAGGACGAGGCGTATGCCGAGCAGGTCGGCCTGGGACGGGTCATCGAGCGCGTGCGTCCGCTCGAGGGTTGCACGCACCGCCTGGATCGACGAGAAGTCGATCGACGCCGTGTAGCGCTGCGCGAAGTCCAGCGTGCGGACGAGAGCGTCGGGCCGTCCTCCGTGGCTGAGCGCACGGAGGCTCTGCAGGTAGTTGTTGCGGTAGACGGTCGGGATGATGATGCGCAGTTCGCCACCGGCGACGAGCTCAGCGTTCATCATGATCCGCGCGATACGCCCGTTGCCGTCATCGAATGGGTGCACTTCGGCGACCAGAAATCCCATGAAGACGGCGCGTGCGAATGGGTCGTTGAGGGGACGGCCGATGCGGAATCCCTCGCGCAGGGTTCCGTGCACCAGGTCGGGTGCGACGAATACTGTGGCCCCCGCCTGGTTGGCCCGTTCCTTGAAACCGCCCGGACGCTTCTCCGGGCGGCCGGCGAGAAGACGGCCGTGGCGTCGGCGCAGGAGTTCGATGAGCTCGTCAGCGCTGGTGGGCACACGGCGCATCTCTGCTGCGTCCCGGACGATCTCGTAAGTGCCGATGATGTCGTGTGCATCCGCGGGTCGCGCCTGCGGGATTGCGCCCCGGAGCGCAATGTCTGCGGCCTCATCGATGGTGAACTCGGTACCCTCGATGAAGTTCGAGAAGTACGCTTCGAAGAACGGCAGGTACCGGTATCGAGAACCCTCTGACTCGATGACCACCCGCATCCGCGGCGGCGACGCCAACAGGTGATCTCGCAGCACCGTGAACAGTTGGAGTCGGCGGCTGTCGAACGGCCTGCCCTCGATCCGCGCCCGCAATCCGGGCGACGACACAGCGGCATCGCGGGTGCCCAGCAATGCCCCGATCAGAGTGCTGATCATCCGCGCCTCGTCCGCCATGCCGGTCAGGGTCGCCAGCTCGTCGACCTCATCCCGAAGCGATCGCAGCCGGTCGCTGCCGTACCGCTGCGCGAGCGTCTCGAGATAGTCCTCGAGCTCCCGACGGCTCAGCGTGCGCCTCGCGTGGCCGCCACGAGCACGAGACTCCCGCGCGTTGTCGAGAAGCACGCGCGCCTGCGAGCTGAGATAGAGGCCGCCGGCGAGGGGCATGTCGCCACGGAGGGGGCCAGGGCCGCGCCGCGGTCGGAGCAGGAGACCCGGCAGCTCGAGATTGGTGGGACGCGGGTGATCGAGGTGAAGCTCACCATCGACCGGGACCCCGCCATTCGCGGCCGACCGATCGACGATCACCGCGCCCGGGAAGTAGCCGCCGACGATGTCGTAGCGGTGCCGGGCCACCAGATCCTCAAGGGGGTCGGTGAGGTTGGGTGTGTACAGCCGGGGCCCCACGGGCCGCAAGCGGCCTGCCGCCGTGGCCCGTGCGAGCGCTGATCGGCGAGCCTGCGACGACCAGACGAGCTCGTCCCCCTGGGTGCCGCGGTCTGTGCGCAACGTTGCCTTCCGTACGGGGCGGATCCTGGCCGACAAGCGCAACTCTTCCAAACTTAACGCTCGTCAACCGCAACATTACATGAGATAAGCCCGTCCTGGAAGGGGCAACGGGCCTCCGGCTCGGCATGGGCACGCGCCACCATGACGATGTTGCGGAGGACACCTCGCATGGTGCCGAGACTCACCACTGTCGCTCAACGTATCCGGTCGGCTGCTCGCCTGCGCCGCACAGTCCTATTCCAGAGTGTGGCCACCTGCGGCGTGTTCGGTGCGGCGCGAAGGGGGCGGGCTCGGCGGCGCCTACGCACATGAGCCTGGCGACCCCTTATGGCTCCGAGCAACGGGGCGCGCGTGCCCGCCCCTATCACGAAGCGCGGCTCGACGACATTCTTGCCCGAGATGAGGCCGCTCCCGCAGAACTCTCGGTTGCCCGAACTCAACGAAGGCCGGCGGGACGGTGGCGGCGGGAGGATGAGCGCGGGTGCTGGGATTGCGCTTGAGCCCCCGCTTCAACGCTGGCTGACCGTCGGAGAGGTCGCCACCTACTTCGGACGCTCGGTGAGCTGGGTCAAGCAGGCACTCGAGCATTTTGATGACCGCGGCGCCCGCGTTGGGTGGATTCCGTGGGTGCGCGTCGAGGCGGCGGATGGCTCCTTCCAGCGTAGCTCGGACGAGACGACTCAGGCGAGAGGCAGGGCGGCGGCGGAGCGCCTCGTCGACCGCCGGTTGCTCGACGCTCTATCCGATCACATGACCTGGGGCGAGGTCATGGATGCCGAACGGCTGCGGGAGTGGGCACGCCACGTACTGGAACATCCTTCTCGCTCTGCCGCGGTTCGGCGGTCAACCTGATCTGGGCCTCGGGTGGCTGGCTCACGCCTTGGAGGAGGCGAAGCACATCACCGTCCAGATGGAGCAGTCAGGGGAACGTCATGCGCGGCTGGAGCAGTCGACCTGGCTAGCCGAGCGTGCGCCCGCCAGCGTGGCTGCCACCGGTACCAGCGCCGCGCCACGCGGAAGGCGAGGCAGGCAGCCGTGAGGACCTCGGGCGAGCGCACGCTGCCGCGCGCGTCCGAGGGCCAGCACCCTGTTGCCCGGCTGGCCAGGGGCGACGCTCGCCCCATCCGGTATCACCTCGCGACCACTGGCTCCAGCACCACGAGCAGCGCTCGTGCAGCGACGGTCACTCCTATCCGCGCAGCTTCGCCGTTGGGATCTCCGACAAGACACAACGGGCGCTTCCACGGCGATGAGCGAGTTGGCGCCGAAGGCGCCAGCGGCACCATCCTGCCGCGGCCGCCTTCGTTGCGTCACTCAGGCAAAGCTCCACGGCGGGTCAACCTTCCGCCGGAGGCTCGACAATGGGTGCTTCCAACCGATCACATCTTCATGCTGTAGGCGCCCGACAACGACACCAGGGGTCACTCCGACTTGAGCCGCAAATGCCCGCACCCGTGATGGCGTGATCGCGGCGCTGTTCGTACGCAGCCTTTCGTACGCCTCCGGTGGAATGAGCATATCCATCGCGTACCGATCGGCTTGGTCCTCACGTCCATCCCCCGAGTCGTGTTGCCCTACCTCGTCGATGACGAAGTCGCGACGGCCGTGGAGAAGGACATGGGCAACCTCATGAAAGAACGTGAACCATAGGTAGTCGTCCGTTGCGTAGAAAACACTGAGCGCGATCATGACCCGATCACTGGACACCCACCGTGTCACGCCGAATGCCCGTGTCTTCGGAAGCACTCGAACGAAGACTACAGCGACTCCCACCTCCGCACATAGGGCTTGCAGCTGGCGGGTTGCAGCGGATGCGTCCTGAGACACCAGTTCGCGGAGGTCGGGTACTAGCTTCCGAAAGCGCACATGGTCGAAGGGCTTGCAGTTCATCTGTTGCGCGGCAATTTCGCCTAGTCGCACCCAAGCGCTGACCGACTCTGGTCGTCGCTCGCCCCGGAGTGCAGTTCGAAAAGCGGCGTTCGGAGATGCCCATTCTTGCTCCCACACCGCGGGACTAGCGATGCCGAAGAATCGCAGTAACGCATCGGCTAGCACAAGCCGATCGCGTACCTTCGGCAAGGCGCCGCGTGCCTGAAGCTCTCGAACCGGAAACCGGTCGAGCCACCCGAGCGCCCCTTGTAGTCGATCCTGCTCGTCGACAGCCGCGAGCATCTGGCGATAGCGTGCCTCCAAGCCGTTCCATATCACCGCCTTGACCTTGAGAACGCGCTCAAACTGAATCGCCGTTTCAGGCGTGATGGCGGTGCGCCCATGGGCGATCTCGTTGATCGTCTTGACTGGGCGGTTCGTCCTTCGCGCCAATTCTGCTTGGCTCATGCCAAGGTGATCGAGCGCCTCGAGAAGCAACTGCCCGGGAGGCTGCGGACGATCCGGACTAAACGCACGACGATCAGGAACCGGAGACATCGAGCACCTCCAAGACGAGAGCAAGACGATGGCGAGACGGAACATGCCGGGCGAGACCATTCCGGTCGTCGGCAGCGCCGATGGTCACGACAAGATGGAGTTGGCCGACGATGCGGACGTACCACGTGTCCGAGCGCGCAGCCGGACGACAGCAGCCGAAAGGGAGATCGGCCAGCTCGTCGACCGCCTCGAGCATGTAGAGACGCCGCAGGAGGGCATCAGCGGCATCGCCCCACCGAGCGCGGCGGCGGCGCTCGCTGTTGCAATCGTCGGCCAAGGCATCGTTGGCGAAGCGGACCTCGATGGGCCTAGCCTATCAGACGTCGGGGGGCTTGCGGGGTACGACAAAAAAGACGTAGTCCCAAAGGGTTATAGCGTGTGGTACCCTGAACCTCCCTTCCAGGCGGCGCTGGGCCACCCATTCGTGGCGGAGCGAGACGATGACCGTCGTACAGGCGACGACGACCCATCGGCGCCCGCGGTGCGGCCCTGCGTGTCTAACTTGTAAACCACGCTTGCCACACATCGGAGAGCACATGACCAGCACGCAACTCCCAGAGCAGGGCATCGTCTTCTGGCCGGTTGGCAGGGGTGACAGCACCACGATCGTCATCGACGACGAGCATGTGGTGCAAGTGGATATTCACGACATGGTCATGGCCGGCGAGGACGACGCCGTGGTGGCCGCGGTTGTGGACCGCCTCGTCGAGGTGCTCCCGCAGCGGGAAGGACGGCCGTACCTCGCAGCCTTCATCCTCACGCACGCTGACGAGGACCACTGCCTTGGCTTCGCCGATTTGCTCGACAGGGTGACGATCGGTGAACTCTGGGCCACGCCCCGCCTGTGGAGGGAGTACACCGAGAAGGACGTACCCCTCTGCGATGACGCGGAGGCTTTCCACAAGGAAGCCAAGCGCCGTGTCGCCGCGACCGAGAAGGCGGCCGCCGCCGGCATCGCGCCGGCTTCCGGAGATCGGGTCCGTGTGGTCGGCTATGACACCGAGCACTCCGAGCACGCCTACAGCGAACTCCCCGACGAGTACTTGAGCTACCCCGGGGATGCCGTGAGCACCATCGACGGCGAGGACGTGTCCGGCCGCTTCGAGGCCTTCATTCACGCCCCGTTCAAGGATGATTGCGCCGCTGAGCGCAACGACACCTCTCTGGCGCTGCAGATCACGTTGAAGGACGATGCTGGCCATGAGGGGCACGTCCTCCTGCTCGGCGACCTCGCCTACGAGACCATCAAGAAGATCTTCGAGTACAGCGAGGCCGCTGGGCGTTCGGAGCGGCTCGCCTGGGAGGTTCTGCTTGCCCCCCACCACTGCTCCAAGAAGGTGATGTACGTCACCGAGGACGGCAACGAGGTCCTGAAGCAGGACATCCTCGATCTTCTCGAGGCCCACGCTGGGGACTCGGCGGTCGTCGTCGTGAGCAGCTGCAAGTTTCCGCCGGCCAACAAGGCCGGTGATAACCCGCCCCACCTTCTCGCTCGAGCGCGCTACGAGGAGATCGCTGCCGATCTGATCTGCGCCGCGGAGTACCCCGAGCCAGATGCTCCTCACCCGGTCGTGATCATTGTGGGAGACGACGGGCTCACCGTTGCTGACCTCGAGGAGGCCAGTGAGGCCGTCAGCAAGTCGGCCGCGGCCGTCGGCGCGGTGGCGGGCGTCGGCATCCTTGCGGCGCTTGGCTTGACGGCGCTCGCCCGGCGCCATGCTCGCCGTGATGACCGCCCAAGTCGCGGGCTTGACCAGGTGCGTGGGGCCGTCACCACCGCGAGGGGGGACGATGCGACGCCTCAGCAGGTGGTCGGTTTCGGTATGCGGTGACCGCGTCCTCCATGACCGAGGGCCAACGGCTCGCTCTCGATCAGGTCCGCGAGCTCGCGGCCGTCTCCAATGGTGCGATCCAGCTGCTCGGTGAGCCGGCGGCGGCAGACCACGATGGCTGGCTGCGCATAGCGATCTCACTCGACTGCACCCATACGCCGAGGGCGCGCCATGGTCTGAGATTGCGCCCCAGGGAGCGGTTTGTCGTGCATGTCGCCGGCGGCTTCCCCTTCGAGCTGCCGCTCGTGCTGCTGCCCCACCGCCGCTGGGCTGGCACACCCCACGTCCAATGGGGGGTGCAGCTCTGCCTCTACGCGGCTCCATCCATCGAGTGGGTGCCCGCCGACGGCATGCTCGGCCTCGTCGACAGGCTCGCCCGATGGCTGGAACGCGCAGCGCTCGGTGAACTTGACCCCGACGATCAGCCGCTGCACCCGCCTGTTGCCTACACGTCCGGCGAAAACGGCGTCGTGGTCGTGCGCGCCGACATCGGCGACTTCGCACCGGCGACGGAACGTTCGGGCCGCCTGCAGGCGGGCATCGGGGCCGCCGAGCGAGCCGAACAACCCACGACGGCGTATCGGCTTGTCGTCGGGATCTCAGAACTCGTCTCGGACGGTCGCTGCGATCTGGTCGAATGGGTACCCAGGGTTGAGTGGCTCCGACGCTTCAGCGCCGGAGAACTGCCACCTGTGCGCGGTGATCGCGCGGTGGCCGGAACCCTGGCGGTGCTCCTCGATCGCGAACTGAGCTTCGAATACCCGAAGCGGGCGGCCGAGCTTGTCGCCGCGCTGGAGAGCATCGGGGTGCCGAGCGCCGAGCTGTTCGCTGCGGTGGGCGAGGTCGGAGCTGTCAACGACGTCTTGGCCAGCCGACGGGCGGGGGATGGGCCCGTCACACCAGCTGACCTGCACCTCTTCGTGGGTACGCCGTCGCGCCGGCGGCAGGACGGCAGCCTCCGCTCCCACTTGGTGTGCTGGCGCTTTGATGAAGTTGGGCGTCTGGTCGCCGAGAACCTCCTCTTCGCCGGCGCTAGCGATGCGGCGTTGGCTCACGTCGGCGAGCTGGCGACAACACTCCTGCCCAGCTGGGTCGCGCGGGCTGAGACGTCATGGGTGCGGGTGATGGAGGCACGCGCCGAAGTCACGATCCGGCGCGACGCGGACAGTTCAGCGGAATGGATCCGGGATCGCCTTGTGCTGGTGTTGGGCTGTGGTGCTCTCGGTGCCCCGATCGCCGAGTACTGTGTCCGTGGAGGCGCCGCTGAAGTCTGCGTCATCGATCATGACCCGGTCACACCCGGCATCCTCGTCCGCCAGCCGTACAGCGACGACGACATCGGTGTCCCAAAGGCGCAGGCACTCGCGACCAGGCTGAACCGGATCCGCCTTGACCAACCGGTCCGACCCGTCGTTGGGACCGTCCAAGCGGAGGTGCTTGCGCTAAGTGCGCCGCCTCCTAATTTCGATCTGGTCATCGATGCCACGGCCGATTCCGCCGTGGCGTCGCTGTTGGAACTGCGACGTGCCCGGTCACGAGAGGCGTGGCCCCCTACTCTGTCGGTGGTCATCGGGCACGACGCCCGGCGCGGTGTGGTCACCATCGCCAAGCCAGGCGCAACCGGTTCTGGGCGGCACGTACTCCGGCTACTCGCTCTTGCTGGGCGGGGACAACATGCTGACAGGCTCGACGATGTCGCAACCGACCTTTTTCCACTTGAGCCCCGCGCCACGACGTTCCAGCCGGAGCCGGGATGCTCGTCGCCGACGTTCACCGGGTCCGCTGCCGACCTCGGCGCACTTGCCGGACACCTCTTCGACGCAGGTCTGCGGGCCCTGGCCGACGACGGCCCTGACGCGACCGCTGAGCCGATGGTGGCGGCTGCTGTGCGCCTCGAGGGCGGAGGAGCGGGAAAGGCGCGGCCGGCGGTGACCTGGGTGGGATGGCCGAACGACCAGCTCTGCAACGACACCGACAGCGGATACGAGATCAGGATCAGCCAGCCAGCTCTGGCTCACATGCGGGCAGAGGTTCGACGGGGTGCACGCCTACGCGGGCCCACAATCGAGACGGGCGGCCTCCTGCTCGGCGCGGTCGACCATGCCTGCCGGTGCATCTGGGTCGACGACGTCTCTGGTCCCCCACCGGATAGCCTCCTCTCTGCCGTGCACTTCGATCACGGGATCGAGGGCGTGAAGGAGCTGATCGCCTACCACCGCGAACGCAGTGGGCGACTCACCTCTTTCCTGGGGATGTGGCACAGCCACCCCTTCGGGAAGGCAGAGCCCAGCCCGACGGACACCGCCGCGATGGCGGCGCTCGTCACACCGATCCCCGACGGACCGCGGCGGGCTCTCGTCGTCATCGTCGGCGGTGAGAGCACGAAATGGCCGGCGTGGGTCGAATGTGGGACGCCGCCGGCCACGTACGCCCGGTTCGTCATCCGCACCACCGGCGTCGGATCGGCTGCACCGCCACCTGTGCCGGCAAGTCATCGTACGGATGGCTGGCCAGGCGGCTGGCGCTTGCGACCCCCGACCACGCCTCGGCGCAAGACACGCCGGCGGCCGGCGCAGCTGCTACTGCGGGGGCATCGGCCGCTCCGATGAGCCGGCCCACCCCTCGGATTGGGCTGGCGATCTCCGGTGGGGGATTCCGCGCCACCTGCTTCGGCCTCGGATGCCTCCGTGCGTTGCACGATCAGGACCTGCTCCGACACGTCCGTGTGATCTCCGGGATCAGCGGAGGCAGTCTCCTCGCCGCCCTGTACGCCTACGGTCCATCGGAGTTCGATGCGTTCGATGCTCTTGTGGTCGAGCAACTTCACCGTGGATTGCAGGCCGAGATCATCGCCCGAGCACTTCGCCCCGGCGCTGCAGTGCGCAACCTCTTCCACGCATCACGCGCCGCTGTCATGCGCCGGCGCGGCGAGCCAATGTTGCGCGGCGCGAACCGAACCGACGCCGTTAGAGATACGTTGGCCGCGAGAGCCTTCGGTCACCGACGGCTCGACCAAGTCACCCATCCCGGATTGGCGACCGTGATTACCGCCACCGACCTCAGGACGAGCAATGCCGTGCGCTTCGGCAGCATGCGGAGTTCCTGCTCTGCGTATGGGACGATTCAAGAACCGATCAAGGTCGCCGAAGCCGTCGCTGCCAGTGGCGCGTTCCCGCTGCTGCTCCCTGCAGTCGAGCGCTCCTACAGGTTCGGGCGCCGACCAAGCGATGCTGGGGAGCGACACACTGTGCTTCTCACGGACGGTGGCGTCTACGACAATCTCGGCCTGAGCGTTCTCGAACCTGGACGCTCCAGTTCTCATACCGCACACGTGTACGACGTCGACTACATCGTCGCGTGCGATGCGGGTCGCGGCCAGTTGCCGCTCGCCGCAGGACACTTCCTGGGGTCCCGTCTCAAGCGGAGCCATGACGTGACCTACCGTCGCGCGCAAGACGCATCCCGTGCGCGCTTGCATCAAGCCGCAGCCGCCGGACTCATCCAGGGCTTCGTCCACTCGTATCTGGGGATGCCTGACGCTCGCCTTCCGGTGCCCGTTGTCGACCTGGTGCCGGCGGAGGCTGTGCGACATCACCCAACCAACTTCCGAGCGATGTCCCAATCGGCGCTGGAGGCGATCAGCCTGCGCGGTGAACAGTTGACCCGAACACTTCTGGCTCACTATTGCCCAGCACTGTGATCACTCGCTCTCTCATGAGGCGCGCTGGATCCCACCGCACACATAGAATCTCGATCCGCGCACGAAAGAGGCTTGGTCGGTATTGCGACCAAGCCCCTTCCGAAGTACGTGCTAGAACCGCTTGTCCCGCTATGGCGTCCCAGGATCGGGATTCCACTGCGGGTTGGGCAGAGCGCCGCTACCGGTCGTGCCCAATGTCAGGCGGTTAACGACGCCGTTGATGGTCAAGCAGACTGCGGCGGGGTTGGCACCGGTCGCGCTGATGTCCAGCCACACTTGCTCCGGAGTGTTCAAGTGGTCGACTGGTTGAGTGCACCCTGTCGTGTCACTTCCCGTCTGCACTACCGGCGCGATGCCGGGGAAGCCAGTCGTGTCGAGGCTCATCTCACCGCCGTCGCCGCCGGATTGACCAAGTCGAACGCACACGTCCAGCTTGGTGGGCCGCTCTTGCAGGGTGTAGAGCCACGCTTGCGTTCCCGCGAGGTTTGCGTTGACAAGCGCGCTGCCGCCGCCGTTTTCGCAGGTAGCTGACGGATTACCCCCAAATGCTGGTGTGGGCACTGGCACGCCCGTACCGGCCGGATCGGGCAGGAACTGCACCGCGTTGACCACGTTCCCAGCGTTCGGCAGCGGCAGGTAGAGATGTTGCGCCACCGTGGTGCTGGCTGCCGTCGCACTGACGCAGACGTCGACCTCTCCGTTGTTGCGGAATTCGCTGGCCACGAGGTTGGTGAAGACGGGGAAGAACGTCGTATTCGAGAAGAGCGGGCTGGGCAGGGGCGGACTGTCGAGGTTGCCACTCTGTGTGCATGCGGCGAGGTTGCCGTCTGACGACGGTGCACCCGGCAGCGTGCCTGACGTGGTGATCTGTAGAGCGCCACCGAAATTGACACCCTGCCCATTGTCCAGTCGGGCGCAGACCAGCTCGGTCTGCGGGTTGAGCTGCTGTGCCCTCAGCTTGATGTAGGTGCCACCGACGAAGCCGTCGACCGCAGCGGTACCGGCATAGCACGAATCCGACGGATTGCCCGGGGGTGTAACCCCAGTGGGCCATGTCACCGCAAGCGTGGTGATGGTTGCTACCGCGGGAGCGCTGGAACTCCACGAGCTGGATGCAACGAAGCCCGACGGGTTGGGCGCCACGGCGAACTCGATCTCACTGGACACTCCGACACCGTTGGACACGCCATCGCTAGCGGCCGGAGTCATACCGGATCCGGGGACGTATGCCTCGGGGTTGGCATTTTGGCCGGTTGCCCAGATGACCAGCTCACGCGCCTGGGTCATCGCGCCGGTATTGGCCGCCATGCCCGACACGCTGCTGCCGTAGCCGTTTTGAATGGTGGCAGTGGTGTCGTATGTGCCGCCCACCGTCGAGGCGCTGAACTCGACAAAGGTGAATGATTGGCACGAACCCGGGGACGGAGTACTGAGCGACACACTCGTCAGCCCACCCGGGTTATCGAAGTACATGTAGGTGATGAGGTTGTACAGGAACCCTGGAGCGTAATTGCCCCCGACGCCCGCCCACCCGGCGCTGATCCCGTAGTCTCCGTTTCCGCTGCTGATGGAGGCGACGAGTACCAGCAGCGTGCCCGGCGTGGTGGGACGCAGGAAGTTGATCGTGAAGGTCGTGCCACAGGTGTGCGCGGTGGTGGTCTGATAGGTAGTCTGCCCTGCGGCGGCCATGGCACCCGACGGATGCGCCAACGACGGCAGACCTGCCACGACTGCGCTCAACTGCATCGCACCAGCCACTGCGATGCCGAACATTGCCCGGCGACGCCTGCGGTAGGTAAGCGCCCGGGGGCGCCCGTGAATTCGTGGAAACCTCATCCTCGTTCCCTCCTGGTCTCCCCCTCCGCTCCAAGGTGCCACCCGCCGGGGGACCGCGGACCAGCTCCGTTCCCTAGGTTGAACGTCTTGACGGGATTGAAACTGTCACGATGCCCCGCGGGGCGGGGCGCCTCCTCGGCGTCATCTCGCCAGTGCCCAGCTGCGGTCGCCACCGATTACAGGGCGCGTGGGGCCGGCGGGTCGGGCAGGTCGCCAGAGCGCCGCAGCCGGGCAGCCGCCGCGGGCGGGCAGCCCCCTACGGTTGTCGCCACTGACGAACTTCGAGAGGATGTACGCGTTGAAGAGGCCTGGAACGCGCGCGACTGGGACACCTTCGACGCCTTGCACGACCACGACCATGTCGTCGTCTACTGGCCCGGGCGAGAGAGGGTCCCCACGCGTGGCGGCCTTGACCACCGCGCGGAGGCCGAACGGTTCTGCGCAGCCTTCCCCGACAACAAGGTCAAGCACCCGTACGACATGCTGTTCGGAGATGGCGACCACACGGCCTCTGTCACATCCTTCACGGGGACGTTCACGGCACCGCTCGAGCAACCGGACGGGACCTTCATCGAGCCGACCGGCAAGTCCTTCGACTTCGTGTTCTCGACAATCGCCCGCTGGCAGGACGGCAAGATTGTCGAGGAGCACCTCAAGTACGACAACGGCCTCTTCATGCAACAAATCGGCCTCGCCTGACGCGCGGGTACGGCGACGTCCGGCCCATTGCGGCCGGACGTCGCTCCCGGTCGTCACAGGATCCGTCTCGGCCGAGCTGGCAAACGGGCGGGCAGGAGACCAGTACACGTACCGGTTGACCTCGGTGCCGTCCTCGTACTCGACCTTCAACCCGACGACCGGTAGATGGTCATCCCTTCACCGATTGGCGCGTGCTCTAAAATCGCCTGGGCAACCTCTCGGCGCCGGAGGTACCTGCGGCGACAGGCAGAGCAGCTGAGAACCCAGCGACGGGGTTCGCGAAGTCGTCGACGCGGTCTTCTTGCCCTTTCCAGTTGAGAGTTTCCAGCCATCATCTGACAGCGGTTTGACCTGTGCTGACCGCTACTGACCGCTGCTGACCGCTACGGGCCTGACAAGACAACGACTGTTTGAACTGTGCGCTGAGCGTTGCACCGGCGGAAAGACCGCGATTGTCCTCTACTGGCCGCTGCCGGCTCGACGATGAGCGTTGAACGCTCGGTCAACCTCACTTAGGAAACCGCTGCTCTATCCACTGAGCTACGAGGGCATGCCGACGCGAGAGTAGCAGAGGCTACGCCGGAGTTCCGTGCCTCCCCGCGCCGCCGGCGAAGCGCTGGGCACCGGCGAGAGTCTCCCCCGACTGCACCACGGACACCCCGCGCTCGAACTCGTTGGCCAGCGCCGCGTCGAGCGCGCCGAGCCCCCACTGCTCGTACGCGGACAGACGGTCCGAGCGCATGCACCCCTGCGGCAGCGCGGCGAGCTCATGGGCGAGCTCGACAGCCGCGGACGGAGCAGTGCCCGGCGGCACGAGACGGTTGGCCAGCCCCATCATCCGCGCCTCCTCACCGCTGACACCCCGCCCGGTGAGGATGAGATCCATGGCATGCGAGTGCCCGATCAGCCGCGGCAGTCGCACCGTGCCGCCGTCGATGAGCGGAACGCCCCAGCGCCGGCAGTAGACACCGAACACCGCGTCGGAAGACGCGACCCGCATGTCGCACCACAGCGCCAACTCCAGCCCGCCCGCCACCGCGTACCCCTCGACCGCCGCGATCACCGGCTTGCCGAGCAACATCCGCGACGGTCCCATCGGCCCATCGCCGTCGGGAGCGAGCCGGTTGGCACGAGAAGGATCGCCCGAGGCGACGGCGCCGAGGTCGGCGCCCGCGCAGAAGTACCCGCCAGCCCCCGTCAGCACCGCGACGTGCAGGGTGGGATCGGCATCGAACGCGGCGAAGGCGGAGGACAGCGCCGCGGCCGTCGGCCCGTCGACCGCGTTGCGCACCTCGGGCCGGTCGATGGTGACGACGAGCACCTGCCCGTCCCGTTCGGTTCGCACCGTGCTCATGCAGCTGAGTCCGCCCGGTGGCAGACCGCCTCGACGTTGTTGCCGTCGGGGTCGCGCACGAAGGCGCCGTAGTAATTGGGGTGGTACTCGGGCCACAGCCGCGGCTCGTGGAGCGCCTCCGCGCCGAGCGCGACCGCCGCGTCGAAGAACGCCCGCACGGTGGCCCGGTTGGGGGCGACGAAGGCGATGTGCGACTCCCTGAACCCCGAGCCCGTGTTCCAGGGCCCGATCCAGAAGTCCGGCTTGGGTGCGATGCCGTAGCCGACGACCTCACCGAAGTCCATCACCCGCTCGCCGCCCAGCGGAGCCAGCACGGCATCGTAGAAGGCGCGGCTGGCCGCCACGTCCGCGCATTGGATCGAAACATGGTCGAGCATGACGGGCATCTTGACTGCGCGCGCACCCCCAAGGCAAGCCGAGCCCGCCGCGCAAACCAAGAAGGGCTCAGGCGTCCACCGCGACCGGCAGGTAGAACACACCCGGCTCCAGCGACTCGCCGACGGCGATGCGCTGCAGCAGCCGGTCCGCCGCCGCGAAGGCCTGGTCGCGCAGGTTGACGAAGTCGGCGAAGCGTGGTGCGCGCATGTGGATCGGCGCCCGCGGGCAGATCAGCGTCACCGGCAGGCGCGAGCTGAATCGGTCGAAGTCGGCCACAACCCGCGAGTGCAGGGCCACCTGCATCATCCGCTCCAGCACCTGCTCCCAGCGCGAGAAGGTGGCCACCGGCGCGTCCGCGGTGAGGTCGACCGCGATGATCCGGGTCGGCTGCATCGCGTAGGCGGTGGACAGTCCGCAGTTCTCGGTGACCCCGCCGTCGACGTACCAGTGGTCGCCGTGGCGCACCGGCGGGAACACACCGGGGATGGCGCAGGAGGCGCACAGAGCGTCCTCCAGCGACCCTTCGCGCAGCACCACCGGCTCTCCCTCGGAGAGGTCGGTGACGATGATGCTCAGCGGGATGCGCAGCGAGTCGAACGACTCGATGTCGATCAGCGACGCGGCGAACCGCACCAGGTCGCGGATGCACTGCCCGCTGCGCAGGTACGGCCGCCGCCGCAGCCGGTTCGACACCATCTGCAGCCGCTGCGCGCGGAAGACCGCACGGGTCTCGTCGCTGGCCCAGATCCGTTCCAGCAGCGGCACCGCCGCCGCCAGTCCGACCGCCGCCACCGCCGCGGCATTCAACGCCCCCACGCTGGTGCCGACCACCGCGTCGGGCTCGATGCCCCGCTTGGCCAGCGCCCGCAGCACACCCAGCTGAGCGGCCCCGCGGCCGCCGCCGCCACCGAGCACCAGGACGGTGCGTTCGCCGGAGTGTGCCTGTGGTTGCATTCTTTCCCTCTACCTTGGCACGACGTACCAGGGCATGGTCCTCTTGCGGTGGGCACCGTGCCTTCGCGGCGCGGTGACGGTCCCCCACGCGTCCGGCAACCGCGCTGCGCGCCCCCGGCAACGCCTGAAAAACCCTTTCCCCGTTTGCCCTGGCAGATTCACCGCGCGTTACCCGGATGCGACACGAACCGGTGTTACAGTCGGCGCAAATGGCCCTGTTCGGACCGGCGCATGGCTTGGCCTCGCGTGCGCCGGTGCTCATGAGAGGCGTCCGAGCGCAGCTGCGGCCAAGTCCCACCGCGGGGTCCCCCGAGCTGGCGCGGGCGGGGGGCTACCTCTACGGAACGGGTGGGATCCTCGTCGCGGTCTCCCTGCTGCTGCCTGCCCCGGGGGCGAATCGCGGCATCATCGCGGCGGTCGCCGGGGTCGCGCTGGTGGTCTCCGCGCTGCTGCTGCGCTGGGGCCAGCTGCTCTCGCCGTCCTTCTACCCGGTGCTCACCGCGCTGGGCACCGGGATGATCAGCCTGATCGTCCGCTTCGCCGGCCAGGGGGCCCCGGCCTACGCCTTCGTCTACGTCTTCGCCGCGCTCTACGCCTTCTACTTCTACGAGATCGGCCAGGCCATGCTGCAGGTGGCGCTCATCGGCGTCGCCTGCGCGCTGGTCGGCGTCTTCGGCAACGTGACGCAGCTCGAATGGCTGATGCTGGTCGGCTGCGTCATCGTGGTGGGACGCTGGACGCAGCGCTCCATCCGCCGCGTGCAGAGCCTGGCGCGCACCGACCCGCTCACCGCCGTGCCCAACCGCCGCGCCTGGGACGAGGAGCTGCACCGCGCCGTGGCCCGCGGCCAGCGCGACGGCGAACCCGTCTGCGTGGCCATGCTCGACCTCGACCACTTCAAGATCTTCAACGACGAGCAGGGACACCAGGCCGGTGACCGCATCCTGCAGACGGTGGTGTCGTCCTGGCTCGCCGTGCTGCGCGCCGGCGACCTGCTCGCCCGCTACGGCGGCGAGGAGTTCACCGTGCTGCTCGGCGGCTGCCATCTCGACAAGGCGCAGACCATCGTCGAGCGCCTCCGCGAGCTGGTGCCGCGCGGCCTCACCTGCTCGGCCGGCCTCGCCGAATGGGACGGCGCCGAGTCCGAGATCGCCATGATGTCGCGCTGCGACGCCGCGCTCTACGAGGCCAAGTCGCGCGGCCGCAACCGCCTGGTGGTGGCGCCCTCGCCCGCCGAGGCCGACGGCAGCGGCATCCTCGCCCAGTCGGCGCGCTGGGCCGACACCGTGCTGCGGGTTCTGGCCAGCCGTGACGTCGACGTCGTCTTCCAGCCCGTGGTCAGCCTCGGCGACGGAGGCATCGTCGGCTTCGAGGCGCTCTCGCGTCCCGTCGGCTGGAACGGCGGCAGCGTCGAGGGCCTCTTCGCCGCGGCGCAGCGCATGGGCCTGGTGCGCGAGCTCGACCACCTCTGCCGCCGCACCGCGATCACCGTGGCCCAGGGTCTCAGCCCCGGCCTGCCCGTGTTCGTCAACGTGAGCGTCGCCGCGCTGCTCGATCCGCTGCACGACGTCGACCAGCTCCTGCTCCTGCTCGACTGGGCCGGGCGCAACCCGCAGGACCTGGTGCTCGAGGTGAGCGAACGCGAGAGCGTCACCAACGTCGCCCGCCTGGCCGCGGTCATCGCCGCGCACCGCGAGCACGGCATCCGCTTCGCTCTCGACGACGTCGGCGAGGGTCGCTCGACCTTCGAGACACTGGCGGCGGCGCGCCCGGAGTTCATCAAGATCGCCAGCAGCTTCACCCAGCGCGTCGACCAGGTGGGCCCGCGCGCCACGGTGCTCGCCGCGCTCGCCTTCGCGCAGGCCAGCGACGCCGCGGTCGTCGCCGAGGGCATCGAGGACGCGCGCACCCTCGACCTGCTCATCGAGCTCGGCGTCGGCCTCGGCCAGGGCTACCACCTCGGCCGTCCCGCGGCGCTGACCGCCATCGAGGCCGTCCAGCCGGCGAGCTGATCCCGCTGAAAAGCGCTAGAGTTTCAGCCCGGCATGGCCAGAACGTCGACGTCGCCGCCGGCTCCGATCCGCCTCCGCCGCCGCCGGGTCGCGGCCGCGGGGCTGCTGGTGCCCGGGCTGGCCTTCACCACCGTCTCCGCCTACGTCGCGCTCGGCTATGGCGGCGGCTGCAGCACCGGCAGCACGCCCGCGCACGGCGGCGGCTGCGCGGGCGACGCCGCCGGGGTCGCGGTGGTCACCTTCCCGGCGGCAGTGGTCTGCATCGTCCTCGCCGCGGCGCTGCTGCGCGGCTCGCGCTGGACGCGCTGGCCGGCGGTGATCGTCGGCGCGGTGCTGGCCACCATGACGGCGGCCGGCGCGCTGGCGGGCGCCATGGCCACGGGCGGCGACGACGTGCGCGGCGCCGTCGCTGTCGGCACCGTCGGCCTGGTCCTCGCCGCGGTGTGCGTGCTGCCCGCCGCGCTGCTCACCGGTGAGCGCGGCGCGGAGTGCTTCCCACCCGAGCCGCCCGCGGACGACGACGACGAGGGCTGAGGGAACCTAGCCGGCCAGCGCGCTGCTGGCGGCGTCCGCGCCGAGCGCCTCGCGCGCGGCGGTGGCGATGCCGTCGGGATCGAGACCGAAGCCGCTCAGCAGCGTGGCCGGCGGCCCGTGCTCGATGAAGTGGTCGGGCAGGCCCATGATGCGCACCGGCACGTGCACACCCTCGGCGGCGAGGAGTTCCAGCACACCGCTGCCGAAACCGCCGCGCACGGTGCCGTCCTCGACGGTGACCACGGCGCGGTGGCGCGCGGCCAGCGGCGCCAGCGCGGGGTCGATGGGCTTGATGAAGCGCGCGTCGACGACGGTGGCGCGCACGCCCTCGCCGGCCAGCCGGTCGGCGGCCTGCAGTGTGGGGGCGAGCATCTTGCCGACCGCAACCAGGGCGACGTCGGCGCCCTCACGCACCACGCGCATGCGCCCGATCTCGACGGGCTCCATGGCCGCGCCCTGGCTGGCCGGCGCCGCGCCGCGCGGGTAGCGCAGCGTGAACGGGCCGTCGTGGCGCAGCCCGGTGGCCAGCAGGCGGCGCATCTCGTCGGGGTCGCTCGGCGCGCTCACCGTCATGCCGGGGATGACGCGCAGGTAGGCGAGGTCGAGCATGCCGTGGTGGGTCGGTCCGTCGTCGCCGGTGAGGCCGGAGCGGTCGAGCACGAACATCACCGGCGCCTCGTGCAGCGAGGCGTCGCAGGCGACCTGGTCGAAGGCGCGCTGCAGGAAGGTCGAGTAGATGCAGACCACCGGGCGCAGCCCGCTCAGGGCCAGGCCGGTGGCGAAGGTGACGGCGTGCTGCTCGGCGATGCCGACGTCGAAGAAGCGTTCCGGGAAGCGCCGGGCGAACTCGAGCAGCCCGGTCGAGGAGGCCATGGCCGCGGTGATGGCCACGATGCGCTCGTCCTTCTCCGCCGCCTCGATGAGCGCCTCGCCGAAGAGGTCGGTCCACGAGGTTGTTTTGGCCTTGAACGTCCCATTCTGGGGGTCGAAGGTGCTCACCCCGTGGAACTTGTCGACGGAATCCTCGACGGCGGGCCCGTAGCCGTGGCCCTTGTCGGTGACCACGTGCACCACCACCGGTCCGCGGTAGCGCGCCGCGTCGCGCAGGGCGCGCTCCAGGTCGCGGATGTCGTGCCCGTCGATGGGACCGCCGTACTTCAATCCCAGCGTCTCGAAGATGGAGTGCGGCGCCACCAGCTGCTTGAGCGAGTTTTTCATGCGCCGCGCCGTGTCGTATGCGGAGTCACCGACCACCGGCAGGCCGCGCAGCACGTTGCCGGCCGCGTCCTTGGCCGCCTCGTACTTCGGCGACAGGCGGAGCTGGCCGAGATTCTCGGCGAGACCGCCGACGGTGGGCGCGTAGGAGCGGCCGTTGTCGTTGAGGATGATGATCAGCTCGGGCTTGTGGTGCCCGATGTTGTTGAGCGCCTCGTAGGCCATGCCGCCGGTGAGCGCGCCGTCGCCGATGACGCAGACGGTCTTGCCCGGCTCGCCGCGCAGCTTGCGCGCGGTGGCGATGGCCAGCGCGTACGAGAGTCCCGTCGAGGCGTGCGAGTTCTCGACCAGGTCGTGCTCCGACTCGGCGCGCGAGGGATAGCCGCTCAGCCCGCCGAGCTGGCGCAGCGTGTCGAAGCGCTCGCGGCGGCCGGTCAGCATCTTGTGCACGTAGGCCTGGTGGCCGGTGTCGAAGACGATGCGGTCGCGCGGGCTGTCGAAGATGCGGTGCATGGCCACGCTGAGCTCGACGACGCCGAGGTTCGGCCCCAGGTGGCCGCCGGTCCGGGAGACCGCCGCGACCAGGAACTCGCGGATCTCCGCGCAGAGCCGCTCCAGGTCCTGGTACCCCAGGTCGCGCAGGTCCTGCGGGCCCGCGATTTCCTCGAGGATCACCTCGGGATCATAGCAACGGGCCCGTGCAGGGCCCGCATGCCGCTGGGCATGAGCACGGCGCAGCGCAGCCCGGCCGCGCGGTACTCCTCGATGCGCGCCAGGCACTCGGCGCGATGGCCCACCGCGGCGTACCGGCGCAGCGTCGCGTCGTCCCACTCCCGCGGGGGCCCACCCAGAGGTGCCGAGAGGGTGGCACCCTGGTCGGGGATGGCCATGACCGCGCTCACCGTGCGCCTGACCGACTCCAGCCGCGCGGCGAAGTCGGGCGCCTCGCTGCAGGCGACCAGCACCAGCCCGTACACGTCCACCTCGTCCGGGTCGCGCCCCGCGTCGCGCGCGCCGGAGGCCACCTGCTCGACCGCCCAGCGCACGTACTCGGACGGCGCGCCGTAGTTGAGGATCACCCCGTCCGCGAGCGCCCCGCCGAGCCGCAGCGTGCGCGGCCCCACCGCGGCGAGCAGCACCGGCACCCGCCCGCCCGCCGAGGCGCGCTCGGGCGCGGCATCGAAGCTCGCCGACCACCGCCGTCCCCGGTGCGTCACCGGCTGCCCGGCGAGCAGCGGCCGGATGATGCGCAGTGCGTCCTCCAGCGGCGACGGGCTCCAGGCCAGCCCAACCCGCTCGACATCCGCCCGCTCGCTGCGCCCGATGCCGAGCAGCGCCCGCCCCGGCGCCACCCGGTCGAGCGCGGCCGCCGCACGGGCCAGCGCCACCGGGTGCCGGTCGTACGCGTTGGCGATGCCCGGCCCGCAGCGCAGCCGCTGCGTGGCGGCCAGCACAGCGCCCGCGGTGACGAAGGCGTCCGCCTCCAGCCGCACCTCGCCCACCAGCAGCGCCTCGTAGCCGAGCGACTCCGCGGCGCGCCCGGCCTCGACCACGGCCTCGAGGGGCAGTCCCCCCGTGGTCACGGCGAAACGCCCGGTCACGGCCACAGGCTGGGCCTCCCCATCAGCGCGGCATGATACGGGCGATGAGCCGGGATCCTCGGGCAGCCATGCTCGCCTGCGCCACCGCGCCGGATGGCGACGTGGCCGAGGCCGCCCTCTGGCTGGCTGCCGAAGACAACCCCGGCCTCGACCCGCAGCCCTGGCTGGAGATGCTCGACGAGCTCGGCGAGGAGCTGCGCACCCGCTGCGGCAACGGGGCGCCGCCGATCAGCGCGGTGCCGGTGATCGCCGGGCTGCTGCGCGACCGCCTCCGCCTGCGCGGCGCGGGCGGCGGCGACCCGCAGGCGCACTACCTGCACCGGGTCATGGAGCGTGGCGCGGGCATCCCCATCGCCTGCGGCGCGCTCTGGATGGCGGTCGGGCGCCGCGCCGGCATCACCGTCGAGGGCATCGGGCTGCCCGGGCACTTCGTGGTCCGGGTCGGCAGCACGCTGGTCGACGCCTTCTCCGGCGGCGAGCCGCTCGACCACGAGGCGGCCCGCCAGCTGGTCAGCGTGGTCTCGGGCACCGAGGTGTCGAGCCTGGACCCCACCTGGCTGCAGCCCTCCTCGACGCGGGCGATCCTGGCCCGCATGTCGCGCAACCTGCGCGGCTGCCACGCGGCGCGCGAGAGCTGGGAGCTGGCCCTGCAGGCCGCCGACCGCTGCGTCGCCCTGCTCCCCGAGGCCACCGCCGAGCGCCGCGACCGCGGCCTGCTGCGCTGGCGCCTGGGGCAGGCGCAGGGGGCCCTGGCCGACCTGGGCGCCTACCTCGACGCCAATGCCGAGGCGGCGGACGCTGAGGAGGTGCGCGAGGTGGTCGGCCGGCTGCGCGCCTTCCTCAACTGAGCGGCTGAGGGTGGCCGGCGCCGGCGTCCTGGGCATCCTCGGGCTGCTGCTGGCCATCACCGGCGCGGCCATGCTGCTGGCGCCGCGCTGGCTGGGCTTCGCCCTGCGCGTGGGGCTCGGGGTGCGCTGGAATCCGCACGAGGCCAGCCGCGTCGCCGCCTGGGGATTGATCGTGATGGGCCTGGTGATCGTGGTGCTGACGCGCGCGCTGCGCTGAGTCAGCCGCCGATGAACAGGGCCAGGATCCAGACCACGCCGACCAGCAGCAGCACCGCCAGCGGCATGAGCACGAAGACGACGAAGGAGAAGACCAGCCGCTCGTCGTCGACCGACTCCGGGTCGCGCATGCGCCGGCGCGCGTCGCGGAAGTACCAGAGCACACCGCCGACCATGAAGCCGAGCAGCAGGAAGAGGATGCCGGCCAGCGCGCTGGCGGGGTGAATCTGCTGGGGCGCCAGGGTGAAGCGCCAGATGGCGCCCAGGCCCACCGAGATCAGGCCGCAGGAGATGAAGCGGAGCAGCAGGCCGAGGGCGCTGCCGCGGCGGGGCTGCTGCGGGGTCTCGACCGGCGCGGAGGCCGCGCTGGGCTGGCTGGACATGGCGGTCGCGAGTATAGGCGTCAGGCGCCGTCGCCCAGCGCCAGGGCGCGCAGCACCGCCGCGGTATGTTCGCCGAGCAGCGGCGGTGCGGTGTGGATCGACGCCGGCGTGGCGGAGAAACGCAGCGGGCTGCGCAGCAGCGTGACCGGCCCGGCGGGATGATCGACCGTCTGCGCCATGCCCACCGCGGCGATGTGCGGATCGGCGAAGACGTCGGCGATGCTGTTCACCGGTGCGCAGGGCACGCCCGCCTTGCGCAGCACCTCGACCCATTCGCTCACGCTGCGTACTGCGAGATGGCGCTCGATCTCCGCGTCGACCTGCTCGCGATGCGCGACGCGCTCGCGGTTGCTGCTGAAGCGCGGATCGCGGGCGATGTGCGCGGCGCCGATCGCGGTGCAGAGCGCGGCGAACGACTCCTCGGTGACACCACCGAGGACGACGTGCCCGTCGCTGCAGGCGAAGGCGCCGTAGGGCGCGATGTTGACGTGCCGGTTGCCCATCAACCCGGGCAGCACGCCGCCGACGAGCAGGTTGAGCGCCTGGTTGAGCAACACCGACACGCTGCATTCCAGCAACGGCACCTCGACGCGCTGGGCGACGCCGGTGGCGCTGCGATGCTGCAGCGCCGCGCAGACTCCGACGGCCGCGTAGAGCCCGGCGACGATGTCGGAGACGGGGATGCCCGCCTTGACCGGGCCACACTCTGCGTCGCCGGTGATCGACATGATGCCGCTGCGCGCCTGGGTCATCACGTCGTAGCCGGGCATGGCCGCGTCGGGCCCGTCAGAACCCGCGGCGCGCACCGAGCACCACACCGCGTGCGGCGCGGCGTCGGCGACGTCGGCGAGGTGCAGCGCCTCGTACTGCGCGGGCAGGAAGTTCTCGACGACGACGTCGGCGCCGCGCGCGAGTCGCAGCACCGCTTCGCGGCCGGTCGCGTCGGTGAGGTCGAGCGCCACCGAACGGCGGTTGCGGTTGATGCCGAAGTAGTAGACGGCGTCGTCGCCGTGCCAGGGCGGACCCCATCGGCGCGTCTCGTCGCCGCCGCCGGGGCGCTCCACCTTGATGACCTCGGCGCCGAGGTCGCCGAGGATGCAGGTGCAGAGCGGGCCGGCCAGGATGCGCGAGAGGTCGAGCACGCGGATGCCGGCCAGCGGGCCGCTGCGCTGCGGCGCGGCCCAGGCGGCGGCGTATTCCTCTGAGCGCTGCGGGAATTGCGATGGCGCTGCGTCGGTCACGGGGCCGCAGTCTGGCAGGTCGCTTTGCGTAGAGTTGCGGGCCGAGATGGCCGTGACCGTGGGTGACCCCCTTCCCGACTTCGACCTCGCCACCGGTGGCGGCGGGCGCCTGCGCGCCACCGACCTGGCCGGCCGGCGCAGCGTCCTCTACTTCTATCCCAAGGACGACACCACCGGCTGCACCCTGGAGGCGCGCGAGTTCACGTCGCTGCTGCCCGAGTTCGAGAAGCGCGGTGTGCAGGTGATCGGCGTCTCACCCGACCCGGGCCGCTCGCACGACCGCTTCGCCGCCAAGTGCAGCATCCCTTTCCCGCTCATCAGCGATCCCGACAAGTCGCTGTGCGAAGCCTTCGGGGTGTGGGTGGAGAAGTCGATGTACGGGCGCAAGTACATGGGCGTGGAGCGCTCGACGTTCCTGGTCGGCGCCGGCGGGCGCGTCGAGCGGGAGTGGCGCAAGGTCAAGGCCGGCGGCCACGCGGCCGAGGTGCTGGCGGCGCTCTGAGTCGCCTACCGGCAGCCGGGCTCCGCGATCAGCGGTCCCTCGCCGGTGACGGTGATCGTCGTCTCCACGGCGACCCGCGGGGTGAAGACGCGGTGGTCGCGGGTGAGCAGCTCGACGCGCAGGCGATGGCGCCCCTGTGGGATGGCCACGGCGAAGCTCCCCGTCCGCTCAATGGTCGTCTCCTTGCCGTCGACGACCACGGCGAGCACGTTGTCGCCGTCGGGAGCCGGGGCCGGTGCGCCGGCACGGGTGCGGCCGCAGACGGCCACCTCCAGCGGTGAGGTGACCGCGCCCGAGGCGGGCGCCGCCAGCCGGATGCTGATCGCGGCCGAGGTGGGCAGGATGGCGGTGATGGCGATGACGGTGGCGGCGGCGGCGAAGCCGATGCCCAGCCCGATCCAGCCGGCCACCTCCATGGCGGTGCCGCGGCCCAGGAAGATGCCTGCGCCGCCCGCGGCGATCAGGCAGGCGCCCACCCAGCCGATGGCGATCGGCAGCGGGGCGCCCTGGATGATGTGCGCGAGTGGTGCGGTCACCGGCACGGCGAGCAGCCGATCAGCTCGCGGCGAGCGCCGTCTCGATGGGCACTTCACCGCTGAGCAGCGCCGCGATCGTCTCCGGCGACACCGGGCGGGAGAAGTGGTAGCCCTGGCCGAGGTCGACGCCGAGAGCGCGCACGTAGTCGAGCTCCTGCGACGTCTCGATGCCCTCCACCACGGTGGGCACGCCCAGGGTGTCGACCAGGCGGACCAGTGCCAGCACCAGGTCGCGGCCCTCACCTTCGGCCAGACCTGGCACGAACATGCGGTCGATCTTGATCTCGTCGACCGGCAGCGTGCGCAGGTAGCCGATCGAGGAGTAGCCGGTGCCGAAGTCGTCGATGGCGATGCGGATGCCCGCGTCACGCAGCTCGGAGAGGCAGCGGCGCGCCTGGCCGACGTCCTCGACCATGGCACCCTCGGTGACCTCCAGGGTCAGCCGGGTGGGATCGACGCCGGTCGACTCCAGGACCTGCGTCACCGAGGCCACGAAGTCCGGCTCGCGCAGCTGGCGCGGTGACACGTTCACCGAGATGCGCGGCGCATGGCGCAGCTCGAGCGTGCGGTCCCACTCGCTGACCTGCCGGCAGGCCTCCGCGAGCACCCAGCGGCCGATGTCGACGATGGCGCCCGTCTCCTCGGCGATGGCGATGAACTCGGAGGGCGAGACGACGCCGCGCACCGGGTGGCGCCAGCGCACCAGCGCCTCCACGCCCTGCACCGAGTCGGCGCTGAGGTCGATGATCGGCTGGTACTCGACGAAGAGCTCGCCGCGCTCGGCGGCGAGGCGCAGGTCGGCGGCCATCTCGGACCGCTGCACCACGCGTGCCTGCATGCCGGCGCGATACATCTCGACCCGGCCCTTGCCGGCCGACTTGGCCTCGTACATGGCGACGTCGGCGCGCTGGAGCAGCGCGGTGGCGTCGAGTTTTCCGTGGGCGATGGCGATGCCGACGCTGGCGCTCACCGCGGTGTCGGTGCCCTCGATGAGCAGCGGCTGGCGCAGGGCCAGCAGCACACGGTCGGCGACGGCGCTCGCCTCGGTGCCGTCGACGCCTTCGAGCAGCAGCGAGAACTCGTCACCACCCATGCGGGCGGCGGTGTCCTCCGGCCGGACGGCGCCACGCAGGCGCTCGCCGATCTCGGTGAGGAGGCGGTCGCCGGCGACATGGCCGTGCGCGTCGTTGACCGCCTTGAAGTCGTCGAGGTCGATGGAGAGCACCGCCAGCGCGGCGCGGGAGCGCTGCTGCCGGGCCAGAGCGTGCTCCAGGCGATCGCGGAACAGGGCGCGGTTGCCCAGGCCGGTCAGGGCATCGTGGAATGCCTGGTGGCGCAGCTCCTCTTCCAGGGCGATGCGCTCCGTCATGTCGATGGCGACCACCACCCGGGCCTCGCGGTCGTGGAAGGTGAGCCGCTCCTCGTGCTCGACGACCTTGATCACCCGCCCGCTGCCGGTGCGGTGCAGCCGGGTCAGCGCCGCGTCGTCACCGGTGGCGCGGGGATGGGCGGACGACACCGCCGTGGCCCCGTCGGCGCGCAGGTCGTCGATGTGCATGCGCAGGAACTCGTCCTCCGAGTACCCGTAGGCGCTGACCGCGGCACGGTTGACGGCGAGGATCGCCTCCGTCTCCACGTCGACCGCCCACATCGGCTGCGGGTTGTGCTCGAACAGCGCGCGGAACGCCTGCTCGTTGCGCTGCATCGCCGCGGCGGCGCGACGGTGGTCCTGCTCGCTGGCCAGCCAGCCGTAGGTGTTGGCGGCCGCGGCGGCGAGCACGAACGCGCCGTGGATGAGGGCCCAGAGCCACGGGTTCTGGACCGCATCCGCGTGGTCGTAGACAGCAGTCGGCTGCAGCGCGCCGACCACGCCGTGGTGGAGGACCACGAAGCCGAGCGCGATGAGGAACGGCACCCAGTCCTGGTAGACCGAGAGCAGCGCCACCATGACGAAGAACTCGAAGTGCGCCTCGATGGTGCCGCTCCACATGTGCACGAGCAGCGCCGAACAGGCCATCAGGCCCACCGAGGCCACCACCGAGCGCAGGCGCCGGCTGCCGCGCGGCTGCGCGGCGACGATGGCGAAGCCGCTGAGGCCGGCGGTCTCCAGGATGCTGTGGGCGACGCCGTAGCCGCGGAGGATGCCGAACAGGGCGAGCCCGGGCACGTGGGCGAAGAGGACGCCGACCACGACGCGGTGGCGGCGGCTCCACATCTCCTCGTCGAGACCGCGGCCCTCGGGGAACGCGCTCAGCAACCGGCGCAGCGCGGCGCGCAGGGACAAACGATGGGGGGTGGCCACGGCCCCAGTGTCGAGGGCACGTGTCACGGCGCCCGGACGGTCGCGTCGAGCCCGTGTGCCGAGGCGATGAACGCCGCCGGGCGGCTCTACGCGCTCGGTAGCTTGCGGGCGCTGTCGCCGCGACGGATGGTGCCGGGCACGACCACGCGCGCGTTGAGGCCGCGCAGGCGCAGCTCGCGGCCCACCGGCGAGTTGACCAAGCGCAGCGCGTCGTTGCCGAAGCGGGCCTGGAACTTGGCGCAGCCCAGGTGCGGCTTCTCGCTGACCTCGATGATGGCGTCGCCCAGGGCCAGCCGGGTGCCGGCGGGCAGGTTGGCGACGCTGATGTCGAGGTCGACGTAGAGCTGGTCGCCGGCCAGCTCGCGCCGGGCCGGGTCGACGGCCACCAGGGCGGCGGCGCGGACGTTCATCACGGTGAGCTGTGCCTGAGGATCGGCGGAGCCGTCGGGCGTGTGCCGGTTGCCGCGCGGACGCCAGGTGTCGCCGGCCAGGCCCTCGGCGAGGTCGAGGTGGCCCTCGTCGAGCTGCTCGCGGGCGTCGACGGCGGGGCGGCGGACGATCATCTCCAGCGTGCCGAGGTCGGCAGGCGCCTCGCGGACGTGGTCGAGGCCGGCCTCCAGGGCGGCCAGGCTGAGGTGTTCGACGAGTTGCTCCACCCGCGCAGGATATTCGGTCACCCGGAGACGGCGCTCTGTCGCCGGTGCGCATAATCGGGGCCATGCAGAAGCGCACCATCGGCTCCACGGGCGTCCAGGTCTCGGCGATCGGCTTCGGCGGCTGGGTCCTCGGCACCTCCTGGTGGGGCACGCTCACGGAGGAGGAGGGGAGGGCTCTCGTCCGCCGGGCGCTCGATCGCGGCATCACCTTCTTCGACACCGCCGACGCGTACGGCGACGACGGCATCAGCGAGACCCTGCTCGCCGATGCGCTGCAGGGCGTGCCCCGTGACTCCTACGTGCTGGGCACCAAGTTCGGCTACGACATCGCGCTGCCGCGCGAGAAGCACACGCACTCCGAGCGGCCGCAGCGCTGGGAGGCGGCCTTCATCCGCAGCGCCTGCGAGGCCTCGCTGCGGCGGCTGGGCACCGACGTCATCGACGTCTACGAGATGCACAACCCGCGCATGGACGCCATCGACAGCGACGAGGCCTTCGCCGCTCTGCAGGCGCTGCAGGACGAGGGCAAGATCCGCTCCTACGGCGTGGCGCTGGGCCCGGCCATCGGCTGGGAGCCAGAGGGCGTGCGCGCCTTGCAGGAACGCCGCGTGCAGGTGCTGCAGACCGTCTACAACATGCTGGAGCAGGACCCGGGTCGCCGGTTCATGTCGGTTGCGGCCGAAACCGGCGCCGCCGTGCTGGCGCGCGTGCCCCACGCGTCGGGCGCGCTGGAAGGCAAGATCAGCAAGGAGACCACCTTCGCCGCCGGCGACCACCGCTCCTTCCGCAACCGCCAGATGCTCGAGGACCTGCTCGACAAGGCCGAGACGCTGCGCTGGCTGCACGCGGACGGCCGGCGGACGGTTGCGCAGCTCGCCCTGCAGTACGCCGTCGCCCAGCCCGGCATCACCAGCGTGCTGCCCACCATGGTCTCGATCGAGCAGCTCGACGAGTTCACCGCCGCGACCGAGGCGCCCCCGCTCACCGACGAGGAGCTGCGTCGCATCGACGCGCTCTACGCGGAGAACTTCGGCGTCGAACGGCGCGAGTACGCGCGCCGCTGACTCCCGCGCGCACGGGGGCAAGGTCGCCCGCGACCGCTGCCGGCGCACTCGCCGAGCTGCTGGAGCGGCGCCTGGTCTTCGTCGCAGGGAAGGGGGGCACCGGCAAGAGCACCATCGCGGGCGCCCTGGCGCTGATCGCCGCGCGCCAGGGCAAGCGGGTGCTCTGCATCGACACCGACGCCAAGGGTGACCTGGCCTCGACTCTGGGCTCGCCGCCGGTGGGCTTCCAGCCGCGGGTGGTGCAGTCCAACGTCAGCGTGCTGACGCTGCTGCCCGAGGAGTCGCTGCAGGAGTACCTGCGCATCTACTTCAGGGTGCCGCGCTTCGCCCGGCTCACCCCGCTGGCCCGCATCTTCGACTTCATCGCCACCGGCGTGCCCGGCGCGCGCGAGATGCTGGTGATCGGCAAGATCGCCTATGAGGAGAAGCAGCGTGATCCCGACGGCTCGCCGGTGTGGGACATCATCATCATCGACGCCGAGGCCACCGGCCACGTGCTGCCCCAGCTCCGCGCGGCGCGAACCATGCTCGAATTGGTCAAGGGTGGCATCATCCGCTCGCAGGTGGAGTGGATCGACGCCATCCTCGCCGACCCGCAGCGCTCGCTGCTCACGGTGTGCGCGCTGCCCGAGGAGATGCCCGTGGTCGAGGCGCTGGAGTTCCAGGCGCGGGCGCGGCGGGAGACGCGCATGCACATGGGCGCCTGCTTCCTCAACCGCGTGATGCCGGTGACGTTCACGCCCAGGCAGCGGCGCCTGACCGAGCTGATGGGTGCGGAGTCGCACGCGGCCGCGTTGAGCGAGAAGCTCGGTGGCGACGTGGGCACCGCGGTGGCGGGGGCGCGGCTGGCCCAGCGGCTGCGCGAGAACGGCGAGAAGCACGCCAAGCGGCTGCGTGAGGGGATGGCGGCGCCGGTGATCGAGGTGCCGCTGCAGGTGGAGACGCGGCCGGGCCTGGCCACCACGCGCGCGGTGGCCGCGGCACTGCTGGCGGAGGCGGGGATGTGAACCAGGCCGAAACGGTCGACCTGGCCGCGCGCCTCGGCGATCGCGAGGTGGTGATCTGCGCGGGCAGCGGCGGCGTGGGCAAGACCACGGTGAGCGCGGCGCTGGGCATGGCCATCGTGGCCGCGCAGGAGAAGCGCGTGCTGGTGCTCACCGTCGATCCGGCCAAGCGGCTGGCCACCGCACTGGGGCTGGAGAGCATGGGCGTCGACCCCGCGCCGGTGCCGCGTGCCCGGCTCAAGCGCGTGCTCGACGCCCAGCCGCGCGGCGAGCTGGTTACTGCCATGCTCGACATGAAGACGACCTGGGACCGCCTGGTCGAGCGTCTCGCGCCCGACCGGCAGTCGGCGGAGCGCATCTACCGCAACCCGTTCTACGAGAGCATCTCCGACGCCTTCGTCGGCTCGCACGAGTACATGGCCATCGAGGCGCTCTACGAGCTGCACACCGCGCACGAGTACGACGTGCTCATCATCGACACGCCGCCGTCGCGCAACGCGCTCGACTTCCTCGAAGCGCCGACGCGACTCGGCGACTTCGTCGGCGCGCGGCTGCTCTCCTGGCTGGCGGGACCGACGCGCGTCGGCTTCCGGGCCATGGGCTTCGCGGCCGCGCCCTTCATGCGCATGGCCGACCGCCTGCTCGGCTCCGACGTGCTCGAGGACCTCGCCGTCTTCGTGCGCGACCTGCAGGGCATGTACGGCGCCGTGCAGCAGCGCGCCCGCGAGGTCTACCGCCTGCTGCGCGCGCCCGGCACCGCCTTCGTCGTGGTCACCACCCTGGAGCCCGCACCCTTCGCCGAGGCCGAGTTCTTCTGCACCAAGCTGCACGAGTTCTCCATGCCCCTGCGCGCCCTGGTGGTCAACCGCGTCCTGCCCGACTGGCTGCGTGACCGCGACGCCGTCGCCGCCGCCCACACCATGCTGGAGAACGGCCGCGCCGCCGCGGCGATCTCAGAGGTGCTCGGCGAGAAGGTCGGCGCCGACGTGCCCCGGCGTGTCGGCGAAGCCTTCACCCTGCTCAACCGCCTCGCCGAGCGCGACAACCGCCAGGTCTCGCGCCTCTCCCGCCTCGGCCGCGTCCCCGTCGCCCGCCTGCCGCTGGTCGACCACGACATCTCCGACCTCGAAGGACTTGCGCTGATGGCGGCGGTGCTGCGCGGGGAGCAGGGGTAAGGGGAAGGCGGCCTACCGTTGCACCGGGTCGGGGCCGCCCGGTTCGAACTGCCGCGCGCGTCGGTGGTCCACCACCCACAGCCGCCCGGCGATCGATGCGCGGCTCAAGGCGCTGGCAAGGACTCGCACCACGGCGTCGAGGTCACCCCGGCTGGGCAGATCCGGCACCCGGAGCACGGCGATGCCGGCCGTCGCCGCCGGGTCGAAACGCAGGGGGTTGGCGAAATCCATGTCGAGCGTCACCAGTGCGCGAGCCTCGCGGCTGCACACGTCGAACACTTCGGCATCAGTGGCGCCCGACAGGGCTTGCTCGTGAACGGTGCTGACATCGTGCCCGTCTGAACGAAGCAGTTCAGACGCCCGGCGGCCGAGGTTCTCGTCGAGCTTGAGCCGCACGCCGGTGGAGTTCAGGCCACTTCGACGAAATGCCCGCCTGCCAGCCAGGAGCCGTAGGCGATGCAGGCGCGCACGTCGGCCTCTTCGAGCTGCGGGTACTCGTGCAAGACGTCCTGAACGGTGGCGCCTCCGGCGAGCAGGCCGAGGATGAGTGAGACCCAGATGCGGTGCCCGCGGATGCACGGACGTCCGCCGCACACGGCCGGATCGACGGAGATGCGCTCCAGGAGGTGGGGCATGGTGAGGACGATCCTACCTTCAACACGCCGCAGCGGACGGGAAGGCGTGCACCTCACTGACTCGGCTCTGGCAATTCGCCTGGCTCGTACCCGCGGCAGCTCAGCACGGGGAGGCGCGGGTAGCGGGGGAAGGAGGGGTCGGTGGCGGAGAGGCGGCACATCCAGAACCGCGAGCGGGCGCCCGGGACGATGGCGGAGTGGATGCAGGTGGCGCAGAGGCCCGGGGGCGGATCGGTGGGGCGCGGCTCGCGCGCGGGCATGGGCGGAGGCGTGGGCTCAGCCCGTGCCCTGGGCGAGGTGGGTGACGGTGTGGGCGCTGAGCAGGGGGGTGCGGCCGAGGACGAGGACGGCGCAGTCGTCGCCGCCGGCCTGGGCGACCTGGTCGGCGAGGGCGGGGTGGGTGGTGGTGACCACCACCTGGTTGGTTTCGGCCACGCCCAGCAGGAAGTCGACGGCGCCGCGGCGGCGGCTGGGGTCGGCGGTGAGCAGCGGGTCGTCGAGCAGGAGGGGGACGGGTTCGCCGGACTCGCCGAGCACCTCGGTGAGGGCGAGACGGAGCAGCAGGGCGACCTGGTCGCGGGTGCCGTGCGAGACCAGGTCGAGCGGGATCAGCTCGGCGCGCTCGGGTGAGTGCAGGCTGACCGCGAAGCGCTCGGCGTCGACGTCGACGGCGTCGTAGCGGCCCTCGGTGAGCAGGGTGAGCCGCGAGGCCACGGAGTGGGCCAGCCTCGGGGCGATGTCGCGGTGCACCCGGCGCGCCGACTCCTCGATGAGCGCGGCGGCGCGGCGCAGAGCTTCGAGCTGGTGCAGGCAGCGTTCGCGCAGGGCCAGGGTGGCGGCCCGGTCGTCCTCGAGGTCGGCGACGGCGGGCAGGCCGTCGAGCAGACCGGCGAGGCGCTCGCGCAGGCCGGCCGCCTCGGCCCGGGCCTGGGCGGCGTGGTGCCGGGCGACCTCGACGTCGTTCTCGAGCCGCTGCAGCGAGGCGGTGTCGAGGGGCACGGCCGACTCGGCGTCGGCGGGCTCGGCGCCGCGGCGGCGCAGCTCGGCGGCGAGCTGCTCGTACTGGCGGGCCAGCGCCTCGTCCTCGGCGCCGAGCACCATCACCCGGCGGCGCACCTCGGTGAGGCGCTCCTGGGTGGCTTCGAGCTGGCGGCGGGTCGAGCAGCCCTGGCGGAAGGCGGCCACGGCGTGGGCGGGCTCCGCCTCCATGGGCAGGCCGGCGCTGCGCAGGTGATCGGCCAGCTCGGCCTCCAGGGTGGCGCGCACCTCGGCTCGCGTCTCCGCCTCGGCCCGGGCCGCACGGGCGGCCTCCTCGTCGCGGGAGAGGCGGCCGTCCTCCTGTTCCAGCTCCGACACCCGCACCCGCGCGGCGGCCGCCTCCTCGACGGCCGACAGCGCGGCGCGTGCCCGGCTGAGCAGGCCGGTGGCCGTGGTCAGGCGCAGCGGGGTGTCCTCGTGGGTGACCTCGACGGGGATGGAGGCCGCCAGCGCCAGGCAGCGCTGGGCCAGGTCGGCGGCGTGCGCGGTGGCCGCCTCCAGTTCCTCGCGCCCGGTCTCGACGAGCAGGTCCTGGCGCTGCAGCTCGGCGTGCAGGGCGCGCAGGTCGGGGAGGCGCAGGGTTGCGCGGTCGAGCCCGGCGGCGCTGAGGTCCATGCCCGGGCAGCGGCGGGCGAGCTGCCGCCGCGCCTCGGCCGCCGGTCCGCGGCCGCGCCGGGTCAGGGCCAGCACCCCCAGCGCGACGGCGGTGGCCACCCCGCCGAGCACCGCCGCCACCTGGCGCAGGCCCGCGGCCACGCAGACGCCGGCGAGGGCCGCGCCCAGCACCAGCACCAGCCCGGCCACCGGCCCGGTGCGCTGCACGTCGGCGGGACGGCTGGCCGTCTCGACCAGCTCCTCCACCACGTCGGCGGCGCCGACGGGCACCGCGCCCAGCCCGGTCGAGGCGATCTCCTGGCGCAGCGCCGCCCCGCGCGCCTGGGCCGCCTGGACCGCGGCCGCCCGCTTGTCGACGCCGCCCGCGGCCGCCACCTCCTCCGCGAGGCGCCGCGCCTCGGCCAGCACCCGCGGCTCGACCCGCGGCGCCCGGCCGAGGGCGCGCAGCGAGGTGAAGATCTCCAGTCGCCGCCGCTCGATGGCCTCGATGCGATCCCGCGCCTGCTCCCACGCCGCCGCCGCGGTGCGGTCGAGCGCGATCGCCTCGGCCAGCTCGCCGCCCAGGGCGACGATGCGCTCCTCCGCCTCGTAGGGGAAGGAGGACCAGCCGGCCCAGGTCTCGGTGACGCCCTGCAGGCGCGCCTCGTCCTCCCGCGCCGAGGCCAGATCGCGCCGCTGCGCCGCGATGGCGGCCAGGCGGCCGACCAGCCAGGCCCGCTCGCACTCCACCTGGGTCCGCTCCGCCACCGCTGCCGCCTCGTCGAGCAGCCGCAGCCGGTCCTGGTCGCGCCCGGCCGCCTCGGTGCGCCGGCGGGCCGCGTCGAGCTCGGCGTCGAGCTGCTTGAGCCGCAGCGTGGCGCTGCCCAGTGGCGTGGTGGCGCGGCGCTCGGTGCCGACGCGGTCCGAGGCGGCGCGCAGGCGTGCCAGCGCCTCGGCGGCGGTGGCCCGGCTGGCCGAGTCGGCGAGCCGCTCGATGGCCTCCTGCAGGGCGACGGCGCGCATGCTGGCGCCGTCAGGCCCGTCGAGGCGCAGGCCGTCCTCACCGGTGCAGGCCGTGGCGCAGAACACCGCCTCGTCGATGCCGAGATGCACCCGCCCCGGCATCACGGCCCGGCCGATGCGCATGGCGTCGGTGACGTCGCCGCCGCCGTCCAGCTCCTGCACCTGCACGGCCTGCTCGCGGCGTCCCAGGCTGCGCGCGACGCGGAAGCGCCGCCCGTCGGCGAGCGCGTAGGTCACGGCGATGCCGTACTGCTCACCCGCCCAGGGCGTCCAGCGCGCCCAGTCGCTGCGCTCCACCGCGCGACCCTGGCCGCCGGCGTCGAGGCCGTAGAGCGCGGCGCGGACGGCGCGGTGCAGCGTCGACTTGCCCGCTTCGTTCTCGCCAAGGATGACGGTAACGCGCGGGGCCAGGTCGAGGCGGAGGTTGCGCAGCCGGCCGAAGCCGAGGATCTCGACGCGTTCCAGCCTCATCGCAGGCCCACCTCGACGCCGCCGAGCGCCTGCAGCCCGTAGCGCAGCGCGTCGCTGAGCAGCGCCTCCTCGCGCGGGTCGCCCTCGGCGGCGTGGATGGCGGCGAGCACCTCGCGGGTGAAGGCGCCGCGCGCGGTGGGATCGGCGGCCATGGCGGCGAGGTCGAGCACCGGCTCGGTGCGGTCGCGCACCTGCACCGCCGCCAGGCCGGTGGCCTCGCGCGCGTGCATCTCCAGAGAGGGAACGTCGAGGGTGATCTCCGGCGACAGCTCACCGGCCAGGTCGAGCCGCACCATGCCGCGCTCGGGCGGCCCCGCGGCCGCCGCGGTGCGCGCAGCGACCCCGCAGCGGTCGCTGACCGCGGCGAAGGAGGTGGCGCCGTCGAGGTCGCAGGCCACCGTCGCCGTCCACCAGGCGTTGAGCGCGAGCGGCTCGTAGTCGACCGCGCCGCGTTCGGAGATCTCGATGATCACCGGCCCGCGGCCGCCCTCGTCCTCAAAGGTGAGCGGCTCGGGGCTGCCCGGGTAGACCAGCCGCGCCTCGGCGTCGAGGCGGCGGCGGTGGTAGTGCCCGCTCAGCGCGGTGGCGAAGCCCAGCGCCGCGATGCGCTCGGCGATGAAGGGCCCGTGCACCGACTTGCCCTCCGGACGGCTGCCCATCTCGCTGCCGTGGAAGAGCGCCAGGTGGATGCCGCCGTCGCCGCCGACCGGCGCGTGGTCGAGCGGGTCGCCGCGCCAGGTGGGGTCGAGGTGGGCCAGGCCCCACAGGGTGAGGCCGTCGTCGAGCGCCACCGGCTCCAGCGAGGTGCTCCGGAAGAGGTGCACGTTGTCGGGCCACTCCACGCGCGCGTAGAGGGAGTCGGGGAGGAGGGGGTCGTGGTTGCCCGGGGCGAGCAGGACGCGCAGCGGGCGCCAGGCGGCGAAGGTCTCGGCCAGGAAGCGGCCCGTCTCCAGGTCGGCGCGCTCGTGCTCGTAGAGGTCGCCGCCGACGGTGACGGCCGAGCAGCCGCGGGCCCGGGCGGTCTCACCCGCGCGGCGCAGGGCCTCGCGGAGCCCGAGGCGGCGGCGCCGGGCCAGGTCGCCCTGGCAGCCCATCCCGGCGAAGGCGCGATCGAGGTGGAGGTCGGCGAGGTGGAGGATGCGGAAGGGCACGCGCTCGATTCCCCGTGGCCGCCGGCGCGCCGGCGTTCGCGAACGTCAGTTCGGATGCAGACACTACCACAGGGTTGTGGGGGTGGCAACCACCCCTGCACGCTCGATCCCGGCTTAAAAGGAAAGGCCGTCGGGCGAACCAGCAGCACTAGACGCCGACGGCCCAAGGAAGGGATGAGCAAGTTGGAACTGGCCGAAGTGTAGCGCAGACGGCACGGCTATTCGGTGGCCGTGTGGCAAAGCCGTCATGCGTGCCGGATTTTGCTCAGTCGCCCGTTGACTTGGGTAGCGGGACGCGTCGAACGCCTTTGGCGGTCGAGGACCGGGCCGGCGCGTTGGAGGGAGGCGATGAGCGAGTACCTGACCACGGGTGAGGCGGCAGCACTCCTGGGTGTGAGCAAGCCGACGGTCGTCCGCGCCATCCAGCGCGGCATGCTGCGCCCTGCTCTGGTGACGCCGGGACAGCACAGAAGGTTCCGTCGCGAGGACGTGCTCGCCTTTCGGGCCAGCATCCTCGCCTACCCGGCGCCGGTCGAGGTCGCCCTCAACGGCCACGCGGCGGCCGCACCGGCCATCGAAACCCTTCCCCTGCGCGCCAGCTGAGCCGGAGCTCCACGCAGCGACGCGGAGTGTGTCGGTGACCCCGTGACCCCACTGCGACCGCGGGCGCCCCAGTCAAGCTTCTATAATCGAACAATTCGACCAGCGCAGAGGCTTGGCAGCCCCGGATGTCCTCCCCGCGCACGCAGGGCCGCGTCGACCGCGACACCGTCGCGCACCAGATCCTCGACCTCTTCCCGCAGATGCGGCGCCGCTTCGAACGCGAGCTGCCCCGCGAGGTGCGCGAGGAGATGGCCAGTGTCACCGTGCACCAGCTGGAGGCGCTCTGCCACCTGATCGGCAGCGGCGGCCTGACCATGAACGAGCTGGCCGCCAAGCAGTGCATCGGACTCAGCAGCGCCACCGCGCTGGCCGATCGCCTGCTCCGCCAGGGCCTGGCCCAGCGCACCAGCGATCCCCACGACCGCCGCGTCGTGCGCCTGCTGCCCACCGACACCGCGACCGAGCTGGTGCACCGTTTCACCGAGGCCAAGCGTCGCGGCGCACTGCGCGCGCTCGGCGCGATCGACGACGACGAGCTGCTGGCCTTCCATGGCCTGCTCGGCAAGATCGCGACGGAACCTGGGAACGACGATGCGGCCGGCGGCGACGAGAGGGAGAGCGCAGGTGGATGATGGTGCGATGAGCCCGGACGCGCGCGGCATCATCACCGCCCCGCCCGACCAGCCCGACGCACGCGCCGCGCTCGACACCCTCGGCGAGCCGGCGGTCACGGCCACCGGTGCGCAGCCGGCTGCGCCCGCCGTCGAGCAGCGCATCGGCCGCTTCGACTACAAGTGGGTGGCGCTCGCCGTCGTCCTCTGCGGCTCGATCATGACGCTGATCGACGCCACCGTCGTCAACGTCGCCGTGCCCACCCTGCAATCGGCCTTCCAGGCGCGCAGCTACAACGACATCTCCTGGGTGGTCACCGCCTACCTGCTGGCCCAGGGTGCCGTCATCCCCGTCACCGGCTGGGTTACGGACAGGTTCGGCACGAAGAAGGTGTACCTGATCACCCTGCTCCTGTTCACCCTCGCCTCCGCGCTCTGCGGCCTGGCCTGGAACCTGCCCACACTGATTCTCTTCCGCATCCTGCAGGGCATCGGCGGCGGCATGATCATGCCGATCGGCATGACCATCATCCTGCGCGCGGTGGGGCCGTCGCAGATGGGCCGGGTGATGGGCGTCTTCGGCGTTCCCATGCTGCTGGCGCCGGCCATCGGCCCGGTGCTCGGCGGCTGGCTGGTGCAGGACTACTCCTGGCGGCTGATCTTCTACATCAACGTCCCGGTCGGCGCCGTCGCGCTGGTGGCCGCGTACCGGTTGCTGCGCGAGACACCCTTCTCGCACACCATGAAGCTCGACTGGATCGGCCTGGCCACGGCGACGCCGGCGGTGCTGGCGCTGATGTACGGCGTCGACCGCAGCAGCGAGCTGGGCTGGGGCTCGCCGCTGGTGCTGGGCATGCTGGTCACCTCCGCGGCGTTCTTCGTCGCCTTCATCTGGCGGCAGCGTGTCGCCGAGGAGCCGCTGCTGCACCTCGAGCTGTTCCGCGACAGCACCTTCAGCAACTCGATCATCCTCGGCTTCTTCCTGGTCACCGCGCTGTTCGGCGGCATGCTGCTGCTGCCCCTCTACCTGCAGCAGGTGCACGGCTACGACGCCATCACCACCGGCCTGCTGCTGATGCCGCAGGCGGCCACCGCGGCCATCTTCATGCCGCTGGGCGGCTACCTCAGCGACCGCATCGGGCCGCGCCCGGTGGTCATGTTCGGCGTCGCCACCCTGGTCTTCGGCGGCATCCTGCTGGCGCAGATCCACGCCGACTCGCCGGTCATCCTGGTGGTCGTGGCGCTGGCGGTGCGGGGCATGTCGATGGGCTTCGCCATGATGCCGGGCATGTCGGCGGGACTGGCGCGCATCCCACCACGGCTCACCTCGCGCGCCTCGAGCATCACCAACACCGTGCAGCGTGCCGGCTCGTCAGTCGGCATCGCCATCCTGGTCACCGTGCTGTCGGCGCAGATCGGCACGTCAGCAGCGCAGGCCTCGTGCAACCCGTCGCCCGCGGTGCTGGCCTCGGCGCCGGCGCACAAGGTGGTGGGCTCGAACAACCCGGTGGTGCCGGTCGACGCGCAGCAGCTCTGCACGATGATGCGCCAGCGCGCCGCGGCCGGCTCGCAGAGCCAGAGCTCGCAGGCCAAGCCGCCGTCGACCAGCAACGCGACCTTCGACGCCTTCGCCAAGTCGTTCGGCGACAGCACACTGACCATCGCCTTCGACCGCACCTTCGCCTTCACCGCCATCATCACCGCGCTCGGCCTGATTCCCGCGCTCTTCCTGCGCAAGCCGGAGAAGAACCTCAGCGGTGACAAGGCGGCGATGGCCGCGGCGCACTAGCCTGCGGCGGTCGGCGCCTCAGTCGCCGGCCAGGCGGTAACGCTGCATGCGCGCGGCGACCAGCGTGTCGGCGGGGATGGCCGACAGTTCGTCGAGGTGCCGCACCAGTGCGCCGCGCAGCGCCGCGATGGCCACGGACGGAAGCGCGTGCGCACCCGGCGCGGGCTCAGGCACCAGCTCGTCGACGAGTCCGAGCTCGAACGCGGTGTCGACGCCGGGCTTCATGGCCAGCGCCGCGCGGGCGCGCTGTCCCGCGTCGCGATAGAGGATGGCCGCGCAGGTCTCCGGCGGCGCCACGGTGTAGACCGCGTTCTCCCAGGCCAGGACGCGATCGGCCAATCCCAGGGCCAGCGCGCCGCCGCTGCCGCCCTCGCTGAGCACCGCGCTGACCACGGGAACGCGCAGGCGCAAGGTGGTCATCAGCGACTCCGCGATGGCCCACGCCTGTCCGCGCTCCTCCGCGCCGACGCCGGGATGCGCCGCCGGCGTGTCGATGAGGCAGACCACCGGCAGCGAGAACTTCTCGGCGAGCCGCATCAGCCGCTGCTGCTTGCGATATCCCTCAGGGTGGGGCATGCCGAAGTTGTGCAGCGCGCGGGTCATGGCGTCGACGCCCTTCTCCTGCCCGACCACCATCACCCAGCGCCCGTCGAGCCGGGCGGTGCCGCCGACCACGGCGCGGTCGTCGCCGAACAATCGGTCGCCGCGCTGCTCGGTGAAGTCGGTGAAGGCCGCGGCGATCACCTGCAATGCGCGCGGGCGCTGCGGATGCCGAGCGAGCTCGACGGCCGCGAAGGCCGCACGCTCACGCTCGGTGGTGGCGACCGTCAGTTCAGTCACGGCGCCACCGCCGGACCGAACGCCGACAGCAGCTTGACCAGCACCGTGCGCAGCGCCCGCCGGTCGACCACCGCGTCGACCATGCCGTGGGCCAGCAGGAACTCCGCGGTCTGGAATCCCTCGGGTAGCGAGGAATAGGTGGCCTGCTCGATGACCCGCCCGCCCGCGAAGCCGATGCGCGCGCCCGGCTCGGCGATGATCACGTCGGCCTCGGTGGCGAATGACGCGGTGACGCCGCCGAAGCAGGGATCGGCCAGCACCGACAGGTAGGGCAGCCCCGCGGCGGCGACCAGTGACACGCCGACGCTGCAGCGCGCCATCTGCGCCAGCGAGGCGATGCCCTCCTGCATGCGCGCGCCGCCGGAGCTGCACACCGCCACCAGGGCGCGGCGCTCGGCCACCGCCGTCTCGCACGCGCGCGCGAACATCTCTCCTGCCGCGCTGCCCAGCGAGCCGCCGAGAAAGTCGAAGTCCATGCAGGCGAGCACGCAGCCCACCCCGCCCACCGCGGCGCGCGCCACGGTGAACACCTCGTCGACGCCCGATTCACGCCGCGCCGCCTCGACGCGCCGCGGGTAGGGCGTGCCGTCGTCGAAGTGCAGCGGATCGCGGTCGCCGACGGGCATGTCGATCAGCGTCCACGAGTCCACGTCGGCGATCTGCCGCACCCGCCCGACGGCGGGCACGCGCCCGTGCCAGCCGCACGACGAGCAGACGCGCAGGGCGCGTTCGTAGCGCTCCCAGACCAGCCGCCGGCCGCAGCCGCCGCAGGCCACCGCCCCTGGCGAGGCGGTGCGCTGCAGCCGGGGCCCGGGCAGGGGCAGCGAGGCGCCGGGCCGCGGTCCCGCGGGTCCGACCGTCATCGCGTTTCGCCGAGAGTCCACTCCAGGGCCACGCCGCCCCAGGTGGCGCCGGAGCCGAAGGCCACGCAGAGCAGCCGGTCGCCCGGGCGCAGCCGCCCGTCGCGGTGCGCCTCGTCGAGGGCCATGGGGATGGAGGCCCCGCTGGTGTTGCCGTAGCGGTCGCCGTTGAAGACGACGCGGTCGAGGCCCAGCCCCAGCCGCTTGGCCACCGCCTCGACGATGCGCAGGTTGGCCTGGTGGGGCACCACCCAGCTCACCTCGTCGAGGGCCCACCCCGCGTCCGCGCAGAGCCGCGTGGCGGTCTCGGTCATGCGCTCGACGGCGAGCTTGAAGGTGCCGCGCCCGGCCATGCGGACGCGGGCGTCGGGACGGCTGCCGTCCTCGGTGGGGCCGTAGTAGATGAGGTCGGCCTCGCCGCCGTCCGCGCCCCAGTGCGTGGCGGCCACGCCGCCGTCGTCGCCCGCCGCGCCGATCACCGCTGCGCCGGCGCCGTCGCCGAAGAGCACGCAGGTGGAGCGGTCGCCGTAGTCGATGAGGCTGGTCATGGCCTCGGCGGCGACCACCAGCACGTGGCGGGCGGTGCCGGCCCGCACCAGCGAGTCGGCCAGGGTGAGGCCGTAGACGAAGCCGCTGCAGGCGGCGCTGATGTCGAGCGCGGGCTGGCCGCTCAGCCCCAGGCGGCGCTGCACCAGGCAGGCGGTGGAGGGGAAGAGCGTGTCCGGCGAGGTGGTGGCCACGATGAGCGCGTCGACGTCGGGGTTGCCCGCGTCGTCGAGGGCGATGCGCGCGGCCGCGGCGCCGAGCACCGAGGCGGTCTCGCCGGCGCCGACACGGCGGCGCTCCTTGATGCCGGTGCGCTCCATGATCCAGCGGTCGCTGGTCTCGACGAGCTTCTCGAGGTCCTGGTTGGTCAGCCGGCCCTCGGGCGCGAAGCTGCCGATCGAGAGCACGGCAGAGCGGGGAGTGCCTGGGGGACCGGAGGGGCGCAGCGGAGCCGCGGCCGGTCCCGGGGTCGCCGGGAGGGCGGTCATCGTCGGGCAGAAGCGTACGGGACCAGGGGCGGTTACGCCATCCACCCCGGCTGCCCGGCGCGCTGCGCTATCCTCTCGCGCCGATGAACCTCTTCACCGGCATGACCAACCGCCAGATCTGGTCGGCGGTGCTGATGTTCGGCCTCTTCAACCTCTTCGTGATCTGTGAGGCCGCCTCGCTCGCCGCCTTCTACATCGCCAGCCGGCCGACGCGCGGCGGGCGGGTCCGCACCGGCGCGCTCATCCACATCGGCGCCGCGCTGCTCTTCATGATCGCCATCGTCAGCACCGTGTGGGCGGCCCCGGCAGAGAAGTCGTTCGTCGACGGCAACGGCACCATGTTCTCCGGCGACCGCTTCATCAAGGTGATCGTCGGGGTGGTGTTCATGGTGCTCGGCCTGCTCACCATGGCCTTCGGCGCCATGGTCACCAGCGCGCAGAAGCGCGAGGCCGCGCGCCAGAGCCTGGCCGGCGGCTCGACCGGCTAGCGCTCCGAGAAGCTCAGGATCGTCGCCGGGTTGAGCAGCGCGAAGGAGCGCTGCAGGGCGTGCGTCTCGGCGTTGAGCGCGGCCACCCAGAGCGCCGACACGTTGGTCACCGGGATGAAGTCGGTGCGGTAGCGCTCCAGCTGGTCGCGCAGGGTGTGGCGGGGCTCGAGGTGGACGTCGGCGACCAGGGAGAAGGCCAGGGTGTGGATGGCCGCCGGCTGGGGCACCTTCTCCCGCCACATCGCCCGGTTGCCGACCACGTCGCCCACCTGCTCCTTGGGGCAGACCAGGATGACCGACTGCTTGGCGATGGTGGTGCGCGCCTCGCGCTTGCTGAGCACTGGGTAGTTGACGCTGAGCGGCTCGGCCACGGCCCCGCGCAGCTCGAGGTAGTCGCCCACCCGGTTGACCACGTCGGTCAGCCGGTGCGGGGGGACGACCTCGATCTCGCCGGTGACCCGCATGAACGAGGCGTAGACCTCGACGGGGCGCCAGTAGGTCATCGCGGCGGCAGGCTAGCAGTCGCGGGCGGCAGGCCGCCCGGGCTTGGGGCGGATGCCCCAATCGGCTTCGGGCTCACGCCTGCCCCGCCCGTTCCTCTATCCTGTGCGCCGTCCCGCAGACCACCCCGGAGATCACACGGTGGAGCGCCTCATCCTCGCCCTGCGCACCGACTTCGGATGCCTCGCCATCGCGGTCGCCTTCATCGTGATCATGATCTCCACCATCGTCTTCGCGGACATCATCACGCCCCCCGCCGCCAACCCCTTCGTCTAGGAACGGACGCCGAGCTGCATGGGTAGAACAGCCCAACCCCGCCCCGTCCACCTCGGCCCCGCCGGGGCCTCCGAGGTCCGGCCATGGCGGTGAACCCGTACGAGACTCCGCAGGGGAGGGTGCACTTCCTCGCCGAGGTCACCCGCCGCCGGTTCCTGCTCATCATGGGCTGGATGGGCGCCCTGGTGGCCACCCTCTTCGGCACGGCCAAGGTGCTCCAGTTCATGTTCCCCGGGGCCACCCTGGAGGAGCCGCTGGCCTTCAAGGTCAACGTCGACCCCAGCTCCATCACCGTCGGCAACCCGCTGCAGATCACCGCCAAGCGCGTCTCCATCATCCGCGACGACGGCGGCTTCTACGCGGTCTACCTGGTCTGCACCCACCTCGGCTGCACGCCGAACTACACCAGTTCGGTGGCCACCGGCACCGGCGTCTCCAACGACGTGGCCAAGGCGCACGGTGACCGCAAGCCGAGCGAGCAGATCCCCAACGGCTGGGCCTGCCCCTGCCACGGCTCGCGCTACTTCATCGACTCGACCAACTTCTACGGCCCGGCGCCCCGCCCCATGGACTGGGTCGACCTGCAGTTCGCGCCGGACGGCTCGCTGGTCGTCGACCGCGGCAAGCTGGTGGTGCAGCGCACCCCCGGCGACACCACCAAGCCCGAATGGCGCCTCGATCCCAACACCAAGAAGGACAACGGCAAGACCCTCGGGGTCTGATGCGATGCCGATGAGGGAAACCGCAGCAGTGGAGAGGAATTCGTGAACGCAGCCGGCACCGGCGGCAATCCGATCGCGAAGTTCATGAGCCAGGTCTGGGGCTCGATCTTCCGCCACGGCCTGCCCACCACCGACAAGGTGGCCGCGCGCACCGCGCTGACCAACTTCTTCCTGCACATCCACCCGGTGCGGGTGAAGAAGTCGGCCATCCGGGTCAGCTACACGCTCTGCCTCGGCGGCCTCAGCTTCTTCCTCTTCATCCTGCTGACCATCAGCGGCCTGTTCCTGATGTTCTATTACATCCCCTCGGTGGACCAGGCCTACCAGAACATCAAGGACCTGGAGTTCGTGGCCACCTTCGGCCTGGTGATCCGCAACCTGCACCGCTGGGCGGCGCACGCCATGGTCATCACCGTGTGGCTGCACATGGCGCGCGTCTTCTACCAGGGCGCCTACAAGCCGCCGCGGGAGTTCAACTGGGCGATCGGCACGCTGCTGCTGCTGACCACCCTGCTGCTCTCCTTCTCGGGCTACCTGCTGCCCTGGGATCAGCTGGCGGTCTGGGCCATCACGGTCGGCACCAACATGGCCAAGTACGCGCCGATCGCCGGCCCGTACACGCGCTACATCATGCTCGGAGGTCGGACGGTGGGACAGGGAGCGTTGATCCGCTTCTACGTCTTACACGTCGTCGCCTTACCCCTGATCGGCTTCATCCTGATGGTCGTCCACTTCTGGCGCGTCCGGAAGGACGGCTTCACCGGAGGGTTGTGACGTGGCTACGGTCACAGGGGGAACGCTGTCATTCGGCCGCACTCCAGCGGCGAATGATGGCGTGGGGGAGGCCCCCCGAGAAGGCGCGCGTCAGCGCGCGGAGGGATGGCGATGACGACAGTCATCGGCCCCGGTGCGGGTGACGGCGCCGGTCGGGTGAACCCGGGCGCCGCCGTGCCGGTCGGCCCGCGCCGTCGGGTCAGCGGTCCTGAGCTGGCCGCGCCGCCGCTGGTCGTCCGCCGCCGCGAGGAGGAGGAGACGGTGGTCACCTTCCCGGCGCTGGTCTGGAAGGAGTTCCTCGCCGGGCTCTTCATCTTCTGCCTGCTGATGCTGATCTCGATCTGGGTCACGGCGCCGCTGCTGCAGCGGGCCAACACCGCGATCACGCCCAACCCGGCCAAGGCGCCCTGGTACTTCCTCGGCCTGCAGGAGCTGCTGGAGCGCTTCCCGCCGGTCATGGCCGGCGTCGCCTTCCCCACCTTCGTCATCGTGGGCATGATCCTGACGCCCTACATCGACAAGAACCCCAGCCGCCGCCCGCAGGACCGCAGGGTGGCCATCACGCTGTTCACCTTCTACATCATGCTGGCGGTGGCCTTCGTGGTCATCGGCGTCTTCTTCCGCAGCCTCGCCTTCAACTGGGACTGGTTCAAGCTGCTCGGGCATCCCGGAGTCCACCCAGAGGTATGACCAAGTTCTTCCTGGCGCTCTCCGCGTTCCTGCTGCTGCTCGTCGGCGTCGCCGCCGCCAAGGACCAGCACGACCGGCAGTACCTGAGCATCCAGCAGCAGTACATCAAGGACTACTACAACACCGCGGCGACCGCGGGCAAAGAGCCGGACGTGAAGATCCAGCAGCTCTTCCCCTCGTTCCCCGAGGCGAAGCAGGGCGACACCTTCCGCGTCGAGCGCTGCATCTCCTGCCACGTGCCCGACATCGCCACCATCGGCCCCCAGCAGGCGGCCGAGCACCTCTCCAAGGACTTCTTCCAGTACGAGCCCAACGCCAAGCAGATCGCCGCCACCAACCATCTCAGCGGCGTGCACCCGGCGTTCATCACCCAGCAGTACTACAACGCCTACGGCCAGAACGCCGTGGCCACCAAGGACGGCTTCCATCCCTACGTGGCCGGCACCACCACCTCGACCAGCCAGAGCAGCTCGTCGAGCAACAACGCGGGCTCGGCCTGCAACAACCAGACCTCGACCAGCCAGATCACCGGCTACCTGCCCAGCTGCGTCAGCCCCGCCCAGAACGGCGGCAGCGCGCTGGGCATCGACCAGGTCGGCTGCATCGTCTGCCACAACGGGCAGCGGCTCGAGCTCGACCAGCAGCACGCCCACCTCAACCTGATCATCAATCCCGAGTACGCCTGGAGCGAGGGCGCGGCGCTGTACTCCACCTACTGCGTGAGCTGCCACGGCAACATCGGCCAGGGCGTGTCCGGTCCGCCGCTCAACAACCAGGACCGCCTCGGCTTCTACAACGAGGACTACTACTACCGCTGCATCGAGTACGGCAAGACCGGTTTCGAGCACATCGGCAGCGCCATGCCCAACTGGGGTTCGATCGCGCCCGACTACTCGGACAGCCTGAAGGGCGTCAACCCGACCCGACAGCTCAGCGAAGAACAGATCATGATCCTGGTGCAGTTCATTCGGCACTGGGAGAACTACCAGACACTGCCGTGATGGGAGCGTGAGCGATGCGCCGCAGCACCTTCGTCCGTGACCTGGTCGGCACCGTGGCCGTCTTCGTCCTCCTGGTGTTGATCACCTTCGGATTCATCCTCGGCGAGAAGGCCCTCGAAGCCTTCAAGTCGCACTGACATGCAGATGAGCCGGCACGCCACGGAGGTGGCCTCGTGAGCCTCGCAGTCGCCGCGGTGACGCGACTGATCGCCGACCTCGATCCCGGTGACGCGGGATGGGGTGACGTCCTCTTCGTCTCCATCTGGGCGATCGGGTCGCTGTTGCTGGCCGCCTACTACTGCTACCGCGCCTTCCTGGCCCGCTGACCGCCGCCATGACACAGCAGGCGCTGCGCGAGACCGCGACGGCCGCGCACGCCTCCGTGCAGCAGCGCAGGCGCAACCCGCGGCTCGCCGCCGGGCTCTCCGTGGTGCCCGGGCTGGGCCAGGTCTACAACCTGCAGGTCCGCAAGGCGATCTTCTTCCTGCTGGCCACGCTGCTCACCATGGGGCCGTCGGTGCTGCTGATCACGGCGGGCGAGCGTTTCGGCCACGACCTGCTGGAACACAAGCACTTCGGCGCCTTCCTGGTGGCGGCGCTGGGCTCCATCCTGATCTTCCTGATGCTGTTCCTGCTCGGCCTCACCTTCTGGGCGAGCTCCATCGTCGACGCGCGGCGGTCGGCCCGCGAGCTCTCCGAGGGCCGACCCGGCACGCAGCGGTGGTGGCTCCTGCGGTTGTGAGCGCGGGCAGGCTGCATGCCGCCGCGGAGGCGGCGCAGCGACTGCGGCCGCCGACCAGCGCGGGCCTGTCCTGGCCGCGCCGGGGAGAGGGGACACGCGAGCGCAGCGACGAGGAGCGCGACCGCTTCCTGCACTACGAGCGCCTGATGGGCTCGGCGCACGTGCTCGCCGTGGCCATCGCGCTGACGGCGACGGTGGTGCACCTCGACTACACCAACACCAACCCGTCGGTCACCGGCTGGTTCGGCGCCCTGCTCGGCGCCACCCTGGTTTTTGCCATCTTCTACCACTACCTGCTGCCCCGGGTGTGGTGCTCGCACACCAAGGTGGTGCTGGGCCTGGTCATCGACGCGGCGCTGGTCACCGGCGTGGTGCACCTGACCGGCTACCACATGAGCCTGCTGGTCTTCCTCTACTACCTCATCGTCATCGCCGCCTCGCTGACCCTGGAGACGCGTGCGACCTACGCCATCTGCGCGGTGATCAGCCTCTTCTTCCTCTCCGTCCTGCCCTGGGATCCGCTCTTCGTCGACGCCCTGCGCGCCCACGTCGGCCACGTGGCGCTCTTCGTCACCTCGGTGTGGCTGGTGGGCATCGTCAGCGGTGCGGCCGCCTCGCAGATCCAGGCCGCGGAACGGCGCCTGCTCGACGCCCTGCGCCTGCAGCGCGAGGTGGCCGCCACCAACGCGCGGCTCAGCGCCGACCTGGCCGAGCAGCTCGAGGCCACCCGCGCCCTGGCCGCCTCGCTGGAGCGGCAGCGCGAGGAGACGCGGCGGCTGGCCGACATGGTCATCCGCGCCCAGGAGGAGGAGCGCGGCCGGGTCGCCCGCGAGCTGCACGACGAGGCCAACCAGCTCGTCGCCGCGCTGATGACCAGCGTCGACACCGCCGAGGCGCTGAGCGCCGGCTCGCCCGCGCCGCTGCGCGACACCCTGGCCCGGCTGCGCCGCCTGGCCGCCGCCGCGCTCAGCGACCTGCAGCGCATCGCCACCGAGCTGCGGCCGCCCGCCCTCGACGAGTTCGGCCTGCTGCCGGCGCTGACCCGCCACGTCCGCGACCGCACCGCCGGCACCGGCCTGGAGGCCGACCTGCGCATCGAGGGACGCCGCCGGCGCCTGCCCGCCGCGGTCGAGCTGGCCCTCTACCGCATCGCCCAGGAGGCGCTGGCCAACGTGCAGAAGCACGCCCAGGCGCGCCACGTGCACGTCCGCCTGCGCTTCCTGCCCGACGCGGTGCGGCTCGACATCAGCGACGACGGCCTCGGCTTCGACCTCGCCGCGCCGGCGGCGGACGGCGCCCGCTCCGGGCTGGGCCTGCCCGGCATGCGCGAGCGGGCCAGCATCGCCGGCGGCAGCGTCGAGGTGGCCTCGCAGCCCGGCGGCGGCACGCGGGTGAGCGCCAGCATCCCACTGGAGCGCGACGCGGCAGAGCTCGTCGACGTGCCCGCCTCGTGAACGCGCCGGGCCCCTCCATCCGCGTCCTCCTCGCCGACGACCACGCCCTCTTCCGCGAGGGGGTGCGCTCGCTGCTGGCCACCCAGCCCGACATCGAGGTGGTCGGCGAGGTCGAGGACGGCCGCGCCGCCGTGCAGCAGGCGCTGGCGCTCAAGCCCGACGTGGTGCTGATGGACATCACCATGCCCAATCTCGACGGCATCGAGGCCACCCGCCAGATCGCCCAGCGCGAGCCCGGCGTGCGCGTGCTGGTGCTGACCATGCACGACAACGAGGAGGTCTTCCTCCGCGCCCTGGGCGCCGGCGCCGCCGGCTACGTGCTCAAGCGCAGCGGCGGCGGCGAGCTGATGGGCGCCATCCGCTCCACCTTCGAGGGCAACTCCTACCTCTCGCCCTACCTGGCCAAGGCGCTGATGAGCGACTACCAGAAGCGGGTCGACCGGGGCGAGCCCGGCGAGCCGCCGCCCGGCAAGCGGCTCAGCGCTCGCGAGCAGGAGATCCTCAAGCTCATCGCCGAGGGCCACTCCTCGCGCGAGATCGCCGAGATGCTCGACCTCAGCGTCAAGACGGTGCACAACCACCGCACCCGGCTGATGACCAAGCTCGACATCCACCGCAACGCCGACCTGGTGCGCTACGCCATCCGCCTCGGCATGGTCGACATCGCCTAGTGGGGGCGCCGCCGGCCTTCGCCCCAGCGCGGCGATCGGCGCGTCCGTCGTGTGCGCGCTGCCGCCTGGTATCGTCGCGCGGCGATGAAGCTCCCCCTGCCGCGCCGCCGCGGCGCCGAGGACCCCGCGACCGCCCAGGCACGCGCCATCCCCGACCCGGCCAAGGTGCCCACCGCGCGCGGCACCTGGGAGGAGGCGGCCCTGACCAACGTCGACATCACCGAGCTGGTCAAGCGGCAGATCCGGACGGTCACCCGTCCCTGGCAGAAGTAGGGCGCGCCGAGGTGTCCACCGCGATCGCAGCGGCCCCCCGGTCTTGGGCTCTTCGCCTCACCTCGACGAGCGTCCCGGCGCGCCGCGCAGCCTCGACGATTGGGGCTTTCGGACCAACACGGCGCGGTTTGACGGAGCCAGGCGCCGAGTGCCATCATTCCCGCGGCCCGGCTGACGCCGCAGGAGGGGCGGTCCTGCACGGGTCGTGCTCGACGCTTCCGACGGCCGTGGCCGGGGGTGGGCGGGATGGTCGGGCACCGCGTGGGTTGACACCGAGGGACCACATGGGGGTTTCGCGCCGGTGACCGTCGTGGCCAGCAGCATCAGCGCATTCGTGGACATGTCGCCGCTGCATCCCAGCGGACCCGTGTCCCAGCACATCAACAACGTCTTCTGGCCGCTGTTCTGGGTCTCCGTGGTCATCACCACGGGCGTGTCCCTGTTCATCCTCTACAGCGCCGTGCGCTTCCGCCGCAAGCACGACGACGAGGAGCCGGTGCAGACCCACGGCAACAACCGGCTGGAGCTGGGCTGGACCATCGTCCCCTTCCTCATCCTCATCTCGCTGTTCGTGCTCACCGCGGCCAACATGCGAGTGATCGCCAGCACTCCCGACGGAGCCATGAAGGTGAAGGTGCTCGGTGAGCAGTTCGCCTGGGTCTTCGACTACGGGATGAAGAACTCCAAGGGCAAGGAGCTGACCACGGTCACCGACTTCTACGTGCCGGTGGGCAAGCCCGTCGCCCTCGACGTCACCTCCAAGGACGTCAACCACTCGCTGTTCATGCCCAACGTCGACGGGCAGATCAACGCCATCCCCGGACAGACGAACCACATCTGGTTCCAGATCGACCGACCCGGCGACTACACCGGCCAGTGCACCGAGCTGTGCGGGACCGGCCACTGGGTCATGGACCTGACCATCCACGCGCTCTCGCAGGACGACTACGACGCGTGGCTGGCCAAGCAGACAGGCGGCAGCAGCGCGAGCGCCGACGCCACCGGCGCGGGAGGTCAGTAGATGGCGGTCATGGAGGCGCCGCTGCCGCAGGCGCGGCACGCGGTGCGCTGGGACAAGAACCGGGGCATCTCCGCCTGGCTCACCACGGTCGATCACAAGAAGATCGGCATCATGTACCTGTACACGACGTTCTTCTTCTTCGTCGTGGGCGGGATCATGGCGCTGCTGGTCCGCGTGCAGCTGGCCGAGCCGAAGAACCACTTCCTCACCGAGACCCAGTACAACCAGATCTTCACCATGCACGGGACGACGATGATCTTCCTCTGGGTCATCCCCGTCCTGGCCGGCTTCGGCAACTACGTCGTGCCGCTGATGATCGGCGCGCGCGACATGGCCTTCCCGCGCATCAACGCGCTCAGCTACTGGCTGATCCCGCTGGGCGGCATGGTCATGTACAGCGGCTTCCTCTTCGGTGGCACCGGCGACGCCGGCTGGACCGGCTACGTGCCGCTCACCGAGAAGACGTACAGCCCGCAGGTGGGGCAGGACCTCTGGATCCTCGGCCTGCATACCCTCGGCATCTCCTCGATGCTCGGTGGCATCAACTTCCTGGCCACCATCCACAACATGCGGGCCAAGGGCATGACCTGGTTCCGCCTGCCGCTGTTCGTCTGGGCCACCGAGGTCACCGCCGCGCTGGTGGTGCTGGCCTCGCCGTTCCTGGCCAGCGCACTGCTCATGGTGCTGCTCGACCGCCAGGCGGGAGCGTCGTTCTTCGCCGTCAGCCACGGCGGGCACGCGCTGCTCTACCAGCTGCTCTTCTGGTTCTACTCACATCCCGCCGTGTACATCATGGTCCTGCCCGCCTTCGGCATCGTCAGCGAGGTCATCCCCGTCTTCGCGCGGAAACCGATCTTCGGCTACCGGGCCATGGCCTATTCGATGGCGGTCATCGCGGTGCTCGGCTTCATCGTCTTCGTGCACCACATGTTCGTCACCGGGCTGCCGCTGCCCGTGCAGACCTTCTTCTCGGCGACGTCGATGATCATCGGCGTGCCCACCGGGGTGAAGATCCTCAACTGGACGGCGACGTTATGGGGCGGGTCCATACGCTACGACACGCCCATGCTCTTCGCCGTGGGCTTCCTGCTCATGTTCCTCATCGGCGGCGTCGACGGCGTCTACGTCGGCTCGCTGGCGGTGGACTACGCGCTGCACGGCACCTACTGGGTGGTCTCGCACATCCACTACGTGCTCTTCGGCGGCAGCGTCATGGGCATCTTCGCGGGCGTGTACTACTGGTTCCCCAAGATGAGCGGCCGCTTCCTCAACGAGCGGCTGGGCAAGCTGCACTTCTGGCTGATGCTGATCGGCCTCAACCTGGCCTTCATGCCCATGCACATCCTGGGCATGCTGGGCATGCCGCGCCGCATCGCCTCCTACGACTACAACCGCGGCTGGGGCGACCTCAACTCGCTGAGCACCTTCGGCGCCTTCATCATCGCCATCAGCGTGGCCATCTTCTTCATCAACTTCTTCGTCTCGCTGCGCTCGCCGAAGAACGCGCCCGCCGATCCCTGGGAGGGCAACACCCTGGAGTGGGCGACCTCGTCGCCGCCGCCCCAGCACAACTTCGACGTGGTGCCCGAGGTGCGCAGCGCGCGTCCGGTGCGTGACCAGCGGCGCGCGGCGAGGCCTGCCGCGGTATGACTCCCGGTCCGGGAGCGCCGATCGGAGGCGCTCCCACGCGCGGGTTCCGTCGCCTGGCCATCGCCACGGTGGTCAGCACCTACCTGCTCATCGTCATGGGCGGCGTGGTGCGGGTGAGCGGCAGCGGCAAGGGCTGCGGCGTCACCGGCCAGGACTGGCCGCTCTGCCACGGCGGCCTGGTGCCGCCCGCCGACGCGCAGACCCTCATCGAGTTCACCCACCGCATGCTGGCCACCATCACCACGATCCTGGTGGTGACGCTGGCCATATGGGCCTGGCGCCGCTACCGGCACCTGCCGCGCGTGACCCGCGCGGTCAGCGCGGTGGTGGTGTTGCTGCTGGTGCAGATCGTGCTCGGCGGCGTCACCGTGGAGTGGAATCTCCCCGGCGGCATCGTGCTCGCCCACCTGGCCAACGCGCTGCTCCTGCTCGGCGTGCTCATCTCGGCCGCGGTCGCGCTCCACGCGCCGGCCTCGCGCGGTGAGACGGCGCCGGCACTCACCGATCGGCAGCGCAGCGCGGCCAAGCAGATGGCCTGGGCGGCGGCGTCGACCTACGCGCTGGTGCTCAGCGGCGGCCTGGTCGTCGCCAACGGCGCCGGCTATGCCTGCGCGGGCTGGCCGCTCTGCGGCAACGGCGTCCAGATCGACAGCTCGCACTACGCGAGCATCAACCTGTTCCACCGCTTCGTCGCCGGTGCCGTCGCGCTGTTCCTGGGCTGGAGCGTGGCCCGCGTCATCCGCGCCTTCAAGGGCGTGCGCGCGGTGCGCGTCACGGCGATGGCGGTGAACCTGGTGCTGCTGCTGCAGATCGTCGCCGGCGCCGTGGTCGTCGAGACGCGACTGCCGGGCGCCGCGCGCGGCGTCCACCTCGCCCTGGCCAGCCTTCTCTGGGCGACGGCCGCGCTGCTCGCACTGCTGGTGCGCGCCGGCATGGTGCGCGAGGCTAAGCCGGTGCGCCGGCCGTCCGTCGGCCGTGCCGAGGCGGTGACGCCGTGAGCATCGCGCTCGAAGCCACCACCGCCACCGCCGTCGCGCGCCGGCAGCGCCCGCTGCGCGCGGTGGTCGCCGACTACGTGTCGCTGACCAAGCCGCGCATCATCGTGCTGCTGGAGATCACCGCCTTCTGCGCCATGCTGATGGCGGCGCGCGGCTGGCCGGGGTTGGGCCTGGTGCTGGTGACCATGGCGGGCGGCGCGCTCGCAGCGGGCGGCGCCAACACCATCAACATGTGGTTCGACCGCGACATCGACACGCAGATGCGCCGCACCTGCTCGCGGCCCATTCCCAGCGGACGCATCGAGCCGCAGCACGCGCTGGTCTTCGGCATCGCCCTCGAGGTGGCCTCGTTCGCGCTGCTGGCCACCTTCGCCAACCTGCTCGCGGCCACCCTGGCGCTCAGCGCGCTGCTCTTCTACGTGCTCGTCTACACCATGTGGCTGAAGCGCACCTCGATGCAGAACATCGTCATCGGCGGCGCCGCGGGGGCCATGCCGCCGCTGGTGGGCTGGGCGGCGGTGAGCGGGCACATCACCGTCAGCGCGCTCTTCCTGTTCGCCATCATCTTCTACTGGACGCCGCCCCACTTCTGGGCGCTGGCGCTGCTCATCCGCCGCGACTACGAGGCGGCGCACGTCCCCATGCTGCCGGTGGTCAAGGGCGACCGCGAGACGCGCGCCCAGATCGCGCTCTACACGGTGGTCATGGTGGCGGTGACCATGCTGCCCGTCTTCACCCACGCGCTGGGCTGGGTGTACCTGGGCGGCGCCGCGGTTCTCGACGGCATCTTCATGGCCTACGCCCTGCGCACCTATCGCGATTCCAGCGCGCGCTCGGCGGGACGGCTGTTCCACTACTCACTGCTCTACCTGGCACTGCTCTTCGCGGTGGCGGCGCTCGACAGCGTCGTGCTCGCGTCGTAACGCCCGAGGAGGTTCACGCACCGATGGACAAGCGGCTGGCACGGAAGAACATGCGGATGGGCATCGTGCTCTTCATCGTGCTGATCATGATGATGGGCATCGCGTTCATCTGGGCGAGCCTCTACAACCACTTCATCTCATAGGCCGGAGAGGTCGACGATGGCAGACGAGCACAGCGAGCACGCTTCCGGCGCCGCCGAGGAGCACCACGGCGAGCACATCCACCTGCCGCCGAACTCATGGTCGCCGATCAACGTCGCCCTGGCGCTGACCATGTGCTTCATCGGCACGCTGGCGGCAACCTGGGTCTGGGTGGTGGGCCTGGTCTGGCTGATCGGCAGCCTGGCCGCCTGGTTCCGCGGCGCCCGCAACGAATACCACGAGCTCCCCGAGTCCATCGAGGGACACTGAGCCCGGCGCCGCGCGCGGCGTCGCGGGGTAGCCTTTCACCGCCATGGAACAGGGGCAGCTGAGCCTCACCGACTGGTCGTGGGATCCGAGCATCATCCTCGGGCTCGGCGCTCTCGTGGCCGTCTACGTGCTGGCCCTGCGCCGCGGCCTGCTGCGCGACGACGACGACGTCACACCCTGGTTCAAGCGCGCCGCGCTGCGCCCCTGGCTGTTCGGCCTGGGCATCGCCTGCGCCTACGTCGCCCTGCAGTCACCCATCGACAAGGGCGGCGACGAGTACCTGCTCTCCATCCACATGGTGCAGCACCTCGTCCTGATGATGATCGCGCCGCCGCTGGTGCTGCTCGGCATCGCGGGTGCGCGTCCGCTGCCCGGCACGGTGCTGCCGCGGCTGCGCGCGGTGTGGAGCTTCGTGACGCGTCCCTGGCAGGCCACGCTGATCTTCAACGCGGTGCTGCTGGTCTGGCACATCCCCGCGCTCTACGACGCCACGCTGACCACCGAGTGGATCCACATCATCGAGCACATCACCTTCGTCGGCGTCGGCGTCGTCTTCTGGTGGCCGGTGGTCGACCCCATGCGCAGCGCGCACCAGAGGCCGGTCAGCCCCTTCGTGAAGATCGCCATGCTCACCATCGCCGGCATCCCGCCGACGGTGCTCGGCTTCCTCTTCGCGCTGATCGGCACGCCGGTGTACGACTTCTACGCGCGCGCGCCGCGGCTGTGGGGCATGTCGGCAGTGCTCGACCAGCAGGTGGCCGGGGTGATCATGTTCGGGCTGGGCAACATCGTCTACTTCCTGGCCATCTCGGTCGTCTTCCTGCGGCTGCTCGGCAATCCCGCCGACGACGAGGCGGCCATCGAAGCCGCCTCCTGACGGCTGCAAAGACCTGTAAAGCCCGCGTCTGCGGCGGGCCGGGCCGCCCTAGAATGGCGCGCGGCGACCGGCTGCAGCCCAGCCGGCTCTTCGCGTTGCTCCCGGGGAGGTTCTCGATGTCCTGGTTCAAGCTGTGGCTGCTGCTGCACATCGCGGCGGCGATCATCGCCTTCGGCCCGACCTTCGTCTTCCCGCTCATCGGCGCGGCCTCGAAGAAGAACCCCATGCACGGCGGCTTCGGCCTGCTGGTCAGCGAGATCATCGAGCTGCGCCTGGTCATCCCCTTCGCGCTGACCATGCCGGTGAGCGGCCTCGGCCTCGCCTACACCGCGCAGGTCGACTGGGGCCACAACCCCTGGCTGATCGCCGGGCTGGCGCTCTACGTCGTCGCCATGTTCATCGCGCTGGTGCTGCAGGCGCCCGTGGTGCGCAAGCTGGTGCACATGACCATGCACGCTCCCGCGGGGGCGGCGTCGGCGCCTATGCCCGCCGGCCCTGGCGCGGCCGCTGCCGGTCCGCCGCCGGAGGTCGCGCGCCTGCTCAAGCGCGTGCAGATCCAGGGCATGTCGCTGACGCTCCTGCTGCTGACCATCATCACGCTCATGGTGCTGAGGCCCGGCGGCAACGTCTGAGGGGCTCAGGCCCCAGGGCCTCAGTCCAGCTCCCAGCGGAACAGCCGCACCGCCAGCAGGCCGCTGATGGCCAGCCAGGCCAGCATGCCCAGGATGTCGGTGCGGATGTCGAGCAGGCCGAAGCCGTCGTAGGAGATGTGCCGCAGCGCGTCCACCAGGTAGGTGAGCGGCAGGAAGTCGGTGACGGTGTGCAGCCAGCCCGGCATGCCGCCGCGTGAGAAGAAGACCCCGCTGAGCACGATCATGGGCAGCCCGATGAGGTTGGCGATGGGCGCCGCCGACTCGACGCTGCCCGTCGAGCCGCTGATGGCGAAGCCGAGGGCCAGGAACACCGCCGCGCCGAGCACGGCGACGAGCAGCAGCCAGCCGACGTTGCCGTAGACGTGTACCCGGAAGACGAGCAGCGCGATGAGCACCAGGATCAGCGTCTGCGCGGCGGCCAGGATCAGCCGGGTGCCCACCTGGGCGGCGAGGAAGTCGGCGGCGCGCAGCGGTGTGGCCTTGAGCCGGCGCAGGATGCCGCGCTGGCGCAGGTGCACGAAGGTGTAGAGCACGGTGAACAGGCCGGTCTGCATCACCGACAGGGCGATGATCCCGGGGATGAGGAAGTCGGTGTAGCCCTGCTCGCGCGCGTTGTTGACGGTGACGGCAGAAACAGCGACGGTGCGCGGGGAGACTCCGCGGCTGCGCGCCGCCCGGTCGACCGCGTCGTCGACGACGAGCTGCGCCTGCTCGGCCTGGTGGGAGCGGGCACCGTTGAGGTCGAGGGCGACGTGGCCGCCGGCGCCGTCGTAGTCGGGCTGGATGACCAGCACCGCGTCGCGGTCACCGGCGCGCAGCGAGGCCTCCTCGTCCGCGGCGATGCCGCTGTGCACGCTGACCAGGTCGCTGCGCTGCAGCGCCGCCAGCAGCGCGGCGCTGGCCTTGTTGCCGGCGTTGTCGACGACGCCGAGCTGCGCGTCGACCCCGCCGCCCAGGTTGAGCAGGGCGAAGACGCCGAGGATGACCACCGGCAGCAGCAGCGTCCAGAAGATGCTGTGCTTGTTGCGGTAGAACATCTTCAACGACGCCAGCAGCAGGGCGCGGCGCGGTGAGACGCGGGCGCGGCGCGGCGGTGTCCGGGGCGCGATCTCCTCGCGGCGCTCCGGGGGCGACAGGGTGGGAACGCTCACCGCCGCCTCCCGCGCCTGCGCCGCCCGGTGTCATCGGCGGCGGGCGCGTCGCCGTCGCGCAGCTCGTGACCGCAGAGGTCGAGGAACACGTCCTCCAGCGTCGCCTCGCGCTCCGCGACGCGCCGCCGGAAGCCGCGCGCCAGCAGCGCGTCGACGAGCGCCGCGGGCCGGTCGAGGGCGACGATGCGCCCGGCGTCCATGATGGCCACCCGGTCGCAGACCAGCTCCGCCTCTTCCATGGAGTGCGTCGTCAGCACGATGGTGGTGCCCTCGGCACGGAAGGAGCCGATCAGCGCCCACATGTGCCGCCGCGCCTGCGGGTCGAGCCCGGTGGTGGGCTCGTCGAGAAAGAGGATGCCCGGGTCGTTGACCAGCGCGGCCGCCACGGCGAAGCGCTGCTGCTGCCCGCCGCTCAGCTCGGCGACCCGGGAGGCCGCGCGATCCTCGAGGTCGACGCGCCGCAGCAGCGCGGCCGCGTCGACGGCGACGCCGAAGATGGCGCCGAAGAGCTCGAGCAGCTCGGCGAGCGAGAGATGGTCGAAGAAGCTCGAGGCCTGGAGCTGCACGCCGATCAGTCCCTTGACCGCTTCCGGGCGGCGCAGCACGTCGACGCCGGCCACCTCGGCGACGCCCTCGTCGGCGGCACGCAGGCCTTCGAGGATCTCCACGGTCGTGGTCTTCCCGGCCCCATTCGGCCCGAGGATGCCGAGGACCTCGCCGGGCCGCACCGCGAAGGAGATGCCGTCGAGGGCGACGCGCTCGCCGTAGCGCTTGCGCAGACCTTCGACGCGGATGACCGGCTCGACCTCCTCCGCGGCGACCGGCGGACGCTCGGCGAGCGTCATCGCCACGAAGCCCTGTGCGGGTGTGCTACCACACACCGCTGAGCGCGGATCGAGTCAGCGCCGCCAGCGGCGCGCCGGAGCGGCACGAGAGCACGAGGCATAGGGTCTTTGGCCTAAGATTCCCGCGAAAAACCGTAGACGTTATACCCCACACGGGGGTCGTCCCTGCCGCCCGCGGCGGCCTGGGGCAGTGTCCGGCAGTGAGGAGGTCGAAAGCAAATGGTCAACGCACGGATCGGTGTCGCCGGGTTGGGCGTCGCCACCGCGCTTCTCTTCTCCGCGTGCGGCAACGGCCCGCCTCCCGGCTCGGGTGGCGGCGGCGGCGCCGGTGGCGGAGGTGGCGACGTCGGCAGCCCGACCAGCGGCGCGACGGCGGCGACCAAGGTGCAGGAGACCGACGCCCTCAAGTTCAACCCGGCCAGCAGCAGCGTCAAGGTCGGCGACGTGGTCGAGTGGGACAACAGCAGCTCGGTGGCCCACAACGTCACCTTCGACGCCTACTCCAACATCACCTCGAGCAACCTCAACAGCGGCGACACCTACCAGGTGAAGTTCACCAAGGCCGGGACCTACCAGTACCACTGCACCATCCACCCCGGCATGGACGGCAGCATCAAGGTCGGCGGCTAGGCCCGACCCGGACCACGTCGCCGGCCAGCACGCGGATGCGGCCGGCCGGGGTGTCGAGCAGCAGCGCGCCGCCCTCGTCGACGTCCGCCGCCAGGCCTTCGACCTCGCCGCCCGACGTGTGCACCCGCACCGCCGAGCCCAGCCACACCGCGCGCCGCCGCCAGGCCGCGACCGTGGCCGGCACCCCGCCGGCGCGGAGCTCGCCCAGGCGGGCGCCCAGGGCGGTGAGCAGCGCGGCCAGCGCCTCCTCCCAGCCCACGGCGCGGCCGGCCAGGCGATGCAGGCTGGCCCCCTCGACGCCGGGCGGGAAGGCCTCCACGCTGAGGTTGAGGCCGACGCCCACCACCACCGCCATGCCCTCCGGCGCGCCGGGCTCCACCTCGGTGAGGATGCCGGCGAGCTTGCCGCCCGCCGCCGAGAGCACGTCGTTGGGCCACTTCAGCCCAACCTCGACCCCCGGGGCGCAGGCGGCCACCGCGTCGGCCACGGCCAGCCCGGCCGCCAGCGGCACGCCGCCGGCCACCTCGGGCGGCGGGGTGGCCAGCACGGAGACGAGCAGGCCGCTGCCGGGCGGCGCCTCCCAGGTGCGGCCGCGGCGGCCGCGCCCCGCCGTCTGCTCGGCGGCCACGCAGGTCCAGCCCTGGCGCGCCCCGGCCCGGGCGGCCGCGCGCACCACGTCCTGGGTGCTCGGCGTGCGGGCCAGGACCCGCAGCTCGAAGCCGCTGAAGGCGGCCAGCCCGGCGGCGCGCACGGCGTTCAACGTGGAAATCCACCCTTGACGCGCACGTCAACCGGCCATAGCATCGGCGGGGCCCATTGGGGTGGTCACCCCATGTCCACACACCGGCGCATTGTCCACCACCACGCGAGGTCCCGGATGATCGAGGAGACCTGCCTGGAGATCAGCCAGCTCCAAGAGCGCTGGCAGGCGGAGAAGGAGCAGCGCTACGCCCGCCGCAACAAGATCCGGTACATCGACGCCATCCTCAACGACTTCGAGATGCTCAACCTGGCCGAGGAGCCGGTCATCCCGCTGGAGCTGATGGGGCGCGTCAAGCGCTTCGTCGATCTCGAGGAGCACCCGGTCTGCCGCCGGCACATCCGTGAGGTGCCGATCGCCGACTGGATGGAGGCCCTCTACGACATCCAGGACGGCCTGATGCTGACCGTCGAGGACGACATCGACTGATTCCGGTCCGGGGGGAGTGCGCGCCTCAGGGGGCGCGCGCAGGACGGCCGCCGTCCAGGATGGGCCGCCCAGGTCCCCGCCGCTGCGGGACCGCCTTCCCACCCGGCACAATCACGCCTCGATGAAGCTTGGGCTGTCGGTCGGGTACTGGGGCGCGGGACCGCCTCCGGGCGCCGTCGAGTCGGTGGAGGAGGCGGAGCGGCTGGGCTTCGACTCGATGTGGACCTCGGAGGCCTACGGCTCCGACGCGCTCACCCCGCTGGCCTGGTGGGGCTCGCGGACGCAGCGGATGAAGCTGGGCACCGCGATCGTGCAGATGTCGGCCAGAACTCCGGCCGCGGCGGCGATGGCGGCGATCACCCTCGACCATCTCAGCGGCGGCCGCTTCATGCTCGGCCTCGGCGTCTCGGGGCCGCAGGTCGTCGAGGGCTGGTACGGGCAGCCGTTCCCCAAGCCGCTGGCGCGCACCCGCGAGTACGTCACGGTGGTGCGCGAGATCCTCAAGCGCGAGAAGCCCGTCGAGTTCGAGGGCGAGTTCTACCAGCTGCCCTACCGCGGCGGCACCGGGCTGGGCAAGCCGCTCAAGTCGACGGTGCACCCGGTGCGCAGCGACCTGCCCATCCTGCTCGCCGCGGAGGGACCCAAGAACGTGGCCCTGGCCGCGGAGATCTGCGACGGCTGGATCCCCTTCTTCTACTCGCCGCACCACGACGACCACTACCGCGAAGCGCTGGCCGAGGGCTTCGCCCGCGAGGGTGCGCGCCACACCCAGGACGACTTCGAGATCGCCGGCGTGGTGCCGGTGATGATCGGCGACGACGTCGAAGCGGCGGCCGACTGGATCCGTCCCCTGCTGGCGCTCTACATCGGTGGCATGGGGGCGCGCACCCAGAACTTCCACCGCGACGTCTTCGTGCGCATGGGCTTCGGCAACGAGTGCGACCAGATCACCGAGCTCTACCTCGGCGGCGAGAAGCAGGCGGCGGCGAAGGCGGTGCCCACGGCGATGGTCGAGCAGGTGGCCCTGGTGGGGCCGATCGCCAAGCTGCGCGAGGAGGTCGGCGCCTGGAAGCGGTCGCTGCTGACCACCATGATCGTGGCCGGTCCGCCGGAGCTGCTGCGGGCGGTGGCGGAGCTGGTGCTCTAGGGGGGCGACGGCCGGCGGGAACGACGGTCCCTCCGGTCGGTGACCTTGGTCCCTGGCGGCGGGGGCGGGCGAGGCGGACAGTGGCTGTGGTGGCGACGCAGCCCATCCCTTCCGATCGCACTCCGGCGAGGTGACCCGTCATGAGCATGCCTCCCGCGCGCCGTTCCCTCGGCGCCGGCCACATCCTCCTCATCATCTTCGGCGCCCTGGCCATGCTGGTGGCGCTTGGCACCCTCGCCGGCGGCTCGGTGCTGCTCTGGGCGGACCGCACCCAGCGTGACGGCGACGGCTACCTCAACACCTCGATCCAGCACGTCGACACGACCGCCTACGCCGTGGTGGCGCGCAACCTCGACGTCGAGGTGCCCGGCTGGATGACCGGCGCCGACCGCATCGGCAGCGTCCGCGTCGACGTCACCCCGGCGCAGGCCGGCGCGGAGGTCTTCGTCGGCATCGGGCCGCGCTCGAGCGTCGACACCTACCTGGCCGGCGTCGACCGGGCCGAGGTGACCCGCTGGGACCAGCCCGGCTCGACCGTGCAGCTCAGCCGCATCGGCGGCGGGGCACCCGCCGGCGCGCCGGGCGAGCAGGCCTTCTGGGCGGCCTCGCGCAGCGGCGCGGGCGCGCAGACGCTGGCCTGGGAGGTCAGCGGCGGCAGCTGGGAGGTGGTGGTGATGCGGGCCGACGCCGCCGCCGGGCTGGGCTTCGACGCCCGCGCCGGGGCCACCGTGCCCTTCATCCTGCCGGTGGGCATCGGGCTGGTGGTCGGCGGGGCGCTGATCGGCCTGGTCGGGCTGCTCATGGTGCTGCTCGGGGCGCGGCCGGGGCAGCCGGCGCCGGCGCGCTACGGGTACGCGCCGCCTCCGCCCGGATGGGCGCCTCCGCCGCCGCTGCCGCCTGGGGCAGCAGCCTATGCGGTGACGCCGCCACCGCCGCCGCCCGGGCCGGGCTTCACGGTCTACCCGGTGGCGCTGTCCGGCCACCTCGAGGAGCCGCAGAGCCGCTGGCTGTGGCTGGTCAAGTGGGTGCTGCTCATCCCGCACGCCATCGCGCTGGCCTTCCTCTACGTCGCCTTCTTCCTGCTCACCCTGGCCGCCCTGGTGGCCATCCTCTTCACCGGCCGCTACCCGCGCAGCATCTTCGACTTCAACCTGGGGGTGATGCGCTGGACCTGGCGCGTCGTCTTCTACGGCTACAGCGCGCTGGGCACCGACCGCTACCCGCCCTTCAGCCTCGGCGAGGAGCCCGACTACCCGGCGCGCCTCGACGTGGCCTATCCCGAGCGGCTCTCGCGCGGGCTGGTGCTGGTCAAGTCCTGGCTGCTGGCCATCCCGCACCTGATCGTCGTCTCGCTGCTGGTCGGCGGCCTCGGCTGGCGGCCGTACAGCATCGGCGTGATCGGCGCGCTGGTGCTGGTCAACGGGATCATCCTGCTGGTCACCGAGCGGCAGAACCGCCAGCTCTTCGACCTGGTCATGGGGCTCAACCGCTGGGCGGCGCGGGTGGCGGCCTACGTGGCGCTGATGCGCGACGAGTACCCGCCCTTCCGTCTCGACATGGGCGAGAACGAGCCGGACCTGGCCGGAACCGGGACGCCCGTGGTGCCCACGGTGCCGCGTCCGGTGGGGACGTAGCCCGGCGCCATCAGGTTGCTGCGAAGCGCCGCAGCGAGAATGGCGCGACCGGCGCGGCGGTGGCGCCGTCGAGGGCGAGGTCGGCGGCGGCCTCGCCCACCGCGGGGGCGAACTTGAAGCCGTGCCCGGAGCAGGCGCTGACCACGGTGGCGCCGGGCAGGTCGGGCACGGCGTCGATCACGAAGTGCTCGTCGGGCGTGTTGGTGTACATGCAGGTGATGGCACGAACTGGTCGTGGCTCGACGCCGCGCAGCCTGCTGGCGGCGTGGTCGCGCAGCGGCTGCAGGTCGGACTCCGTGATGGCGCGCGGGACGTCGTCGGGATCGTCGACGAGAGTGCCCTCGTGGTGCACGGCGAGCTTGAGGGTGGCGCCGTCGAGCGTGGGGAAGCCGTAGACCCAGCGGTCTCCGGCGAGCCAGCGGATGAACACGGGAAACGTGTGCGGCCTGAAGGGTGCGGGGTCCTCGACCGGGAACCATGCCGCAACCTGCCGTTCGACGCGCAGCGGCACGGGCAGGTCGGGAAGCAGTCGCTGTGTCCACGGACCCGCGCAGATGACCGCGTGCCGCGCGTCGATGGGATCGGCACCGGCGAGATGCACGCGCACGCCGCCGGCCAGGCGCGGGGTGATGCGCTCCACGGTGCGCCCGGTCATCACCTGCGCGCCGTGCTGGCGGGCGGCGCGCAGCATGGCCGCCACCCCGCCCTCCGGGGACAGCACGCCGCCGTCGCGCTCGACGAGCGCCACGTCGCCCTCGTCGAGGCGGTGCTGGGGCAGTGCCTGCCGTGCGTGCTTGCCGTCGAGCAGCTCGTGGTCGAGATGGTGCACCTGTGCGGTGCGCAGCGATCCATCGAGGAGGGGTGAGTCCGCGGGGCCGATCATCGCCGCGCCGGTGAGGGTGAGCACGGTCTCGCCCGTCTCGGCCTCCAGCTCGCGCCAGAGCGCGAAGGCGCGGCGCACCAGCGGCAGGTAGGCGGGATCCTCGAAGTAGGCGCTGCGGATGATCCGGCTCTCGCCGTGGCTGGAGCCGCGGTCGTGGGGTGGCGCGAAGCGGTCGACGCCGGCCACGCGCGCACCGCGCCGGGCCAGCCGCCAGAGCGTGGCGCTGCCCATGGCGCCGAGGCCGACCACGGCGCAGTCGAGGCTCACCGCGCCATCTTGCGCCTCGCCATCGCCCCATCGCCGGTGGCACGGTGCCAAGATCGTCCGGTATGGCAAGCGCTTTGACGCGCGTCGAGCTGCGACCGCTCGCCTTGGCGCGCTTCGCGTCCGTGCTGCCTCCCGACCGCTACGGTGCGTTCATGGAGACGGTGCACACCACGCGCGAGCGCGTGCGCGGCCACGTGGTCTGGAACCTCAACTCGACGGCGGCGGGCGGCGGCGTCGCCGAGATCCTCACCTCGCTGATCGCCTACGCGGTCGACGCCGGCGTCGACGCCCGCTGGCTGGTGGTTCATGCCACTCCCGACTTTTTCAAGCTGACCAAGCGCATCCACAACAACCTGCACGGCGCGCCCGGCGACGGCGGCGACCTCGGCGAGGCGGAGCGCGCTCTGTACGAGCGTGGCCTGGCCACCGCGGCCGCGGAGTTCGCGAAGCTGCTCAACCAGGGTGACGTGGTCATCCTGCACGACCCGCAGACCGCCGGGCTGGTGCCGGTGGTGCATCGCGCGGGGCTGCGCGTGGTGTGGCGCTGCCACGTCGGCATCGACCATCCCCACCCGCTGGCGGAGCGCGCCTGGACCTTCCTGCGCCGCTACCTGGACGACGCCGACGCGATCATCATGTCGCGCGAGTCCTTTGCCTGGCAGGGTTTTCCACCCGAGAAACTGCGCATCGTGCCGCCCTCGATCGACGCCTTCTCGACCAAGAACGTCGACCTCGACGCCGCCGCGGTGCGCGGCATCCTCACCACCGCCGGCGTGATCGGCGACGGCGGGCCCGCGCCGTACTTCACCGTGCACCTCGACGACCGTCCCGACATCGTGGTGCGCACGCCCGCCGCGATGGTCGAGGAGCGCCCCGCGCGCGCCTCCGACGACCTCGTCGTGCAGGTGTCGCGCTGGGACCGGCTCAAGGACCCCGTCGGCGTCATCGAGGGCTTCGTGCGCCGCTGCGCGCGGCGCTTCCCCTCCGCCCACGTCATGCTGGCCGGACCGCAGGCGGTGTCGGACGACCCCGAGAGCGCACAGGTCCTCGCCGAGGTCGCCGCCTACTGGCACAGCCTGCCGGGCGAGGTGCGCGCGCAGGTCCACCTCGCCGCGCTCTCCATGGCCGACGTCGAGGAGAACGCCCTGGTGGTCAACGCCCTGCAGCGCCACGCCGAGGTGGTGGTGCAGAAGAGCCTCGCCGAGGGCTTCGGCCTCACCGTCTCCGAGGCCATGTGGAAGTCGCGGCCCGTGGTGGCCAGCCGCGTCGGCGGCATCCAGGACCAGATCGTCGACGGCGTCAGCGGCCTGCTCATCGACGACCCCGCCGACCTCGACGCCTACGGCGACTGCGTGGCCACCCTCCTCGCCGACCCCGGGTTGCGCGCCCGCGTCGGCGCAGCCGCCCGCGCCCGCGTCATCGACGCCTTCCTGGCCACCCGCCACCTCGAGCAGTGGGCCGTCGTGGTCGGCGGTTTCGTGGACTGACGCGAAGAGGGGCGCGACCGCGGTGGTCGCGCCCGTGCGGGATGGATACGTGGGCGGTGGCTAGGTGGGCAGGATGCGGCGCTTCAGGTTGGCGTTGGTGACGTCGGCGAACGAGGCGTAGATGGCCGCGGCGGCGGTGGCCACGCCGACGTAGCCGCCGATGTGGGTCCAGGTCATGCTGTCGGCCCAGGCGCCGATGCAGAGCAGGAAGAACGTCGCGGTCAGCAGCACGAAGACGAGCTGCACGGCGCGCGCGCCGCCGAGGGAGGCGATGGTCATGTAGGCGGTGAAGAGGCCCCAGGCGAAGAGGTACATGCCGACGATCTGGTTGGCGACGCCGGTGCCGCCGGCGGCGATGACGGGATGGATGAAGAAGTTGGTGAGCAGGTAGTAGCTGATCCAGAACGCGCCGAAGCTGGTGAAGGCGGTGGCCGCGAAGGTGTTGCCGCGGCGGAACGCCCACATGCCGGCCAGGCCCTGGGCCACGCCGCCGAAGGGAATCGCCAGGGCCAGCACCGCGGGCCCGGCGGCGGCGCCGATCCAGCCCGCGTTGACCACCGAGAGCACGAGCGTGGTGATGCCGAACCCGGCCAGCCCGAGGGGCGCCGGGTCGGCGATGACCACACTGGTGGCAGCGCCCATCTCCGTCTGCGCCGCGGCCGGTGCGGTGGTGACGGGCGTCGTCACCGCACCTCCGCCGGCGCTCTGCGATCCAGCGACTGTTGCCATGGCTGACTCCTTCCGTAGGGCGGCGTCACTCCGCGGGCGTCGCCGATGACGAACTTGGCCACGACCGGATGCCTCCAACGGCGGATTTGATGATAGGAACGCCTCCCGCTTTGTGCAAATGGCGCTATCAAGCAGGGCCACCCGGGGGCGGCTACCATCGCCCCAGGTGAGCCAGCCCGCACCGGCCCCTCCCGTTCCCGCGTCGCTCTGGCGTCACGGCGACTTCAACCGCCTTTGGGCCGGGCAGACGGTGAGCGTGGTGGGCAGCGCCGTGACCCAGCTCGCCCTGCCCACGCTGGCCGTGCTGCAGCTCCATGCCGGGCCCTTCCAGGTCGGCCTCCTCGCCGCCTGCCAGCGCTTCGCCTTCCCCGTGCTGGCCCTGCCCGTCGGCGTGCTCGCCGACCGCGTCTCGCGGCGGCGGCTGATGATCGGCGCCGACCTGGCCCGCTGCCTGCTGCTCGGCGCCATCCCGCTCATCTCCGCCGTCTCCGGCCTGCAGCTCTGGCACCTCTACGCCATCGCTGCCCTGACCGGCGGCTTCACCGTGGTCTTCGACGTCGCCTACCTGGCCTACCTGCCATCGCTGGTCGGTCGCGGGCACCTGGCCGACGCCAACCAGCGGCTGGAGTTCACCTTCTCCACCGGCGACGTCGCCGGTCCGGGCATCGGCGGCCTGCTGGTCCAGCTCGCCGGCGCCGCCCGGGCGCTGGCTCTCGACGCGCTCTCGTTCCTCTTCTCGGCGCTGATGCTGCTGCTCATCGGGCGGCGCGAGGCGCCCGCCCCGCGGCGCGAGCTGGCCCGGCTGGGGGTGCGGCAGATGGGACGCGAGATCGCTGAGGGGTTGGGCCAGGTCATGGGCGACCCGATGCTGCGCAGCCTGGTGCTGGGCATGGGCGGCTTCATCTTCTGGGCCCACGCGGTCGACGCCGTGTTCGTGGTCTTCGCCTACCGCACCCTGCACCTCACCCCGGGGCTCTACGGCGTGGTGCTCACCGCCACCGGCATCGGCTCGATCGGCGGCGCGCTCGTGGTGGGGCGCGTCCGGCGGCTGCTCGGGGTCGGGCCGCTCATCGTGGCCAGCGGCATTGTCGCCTCGGCGACGCTGGCGGCCATCCCGCTGGCCCTGCTCGGGGCGCCGCTGGCAGTGCTGATGCTGCTCGGCGCCGGCCGCGGCGTGGCGGGGACGATCAACAACGTCACCCAGGTGACCGTGCGCATGCTGGCGACGCCCGACCGGCTGCACGCGCGCATGAACGCGGTGTTCCGCACCGTCTATTGGGGCGCCTGGCCGCTCGGCGAGCTCTGCGGCGGGGCGCTGGGCAGCACGCTGGGGGTGACCCCGACCATCGTGCTCGGCGGCGCGCTCGGGCTGGTGGCCATGGGCGCCGTCGCCTTCACGCCGGTGGGGCGGCTGCAGGCCTTCCCGCAGCGCGCTGAGTGAGCCTGCGGCGTCAGCGCCCCACGTCGCCCCAGCGGTAGGGCCGGGTCAGCTCGTCGAGGCGCTTGCGCAGGTCGTCGCTGAGCGCCACCTCGGCGGCGGCCAGGGTGGCGTCGAGCTGCTCGGGCTTGCTGGCGCCGATGATCGCCGCGGTGATGGCGGGGTTGTCGAGCACCCAGGCGACGGCGAGGGTGGGCAGCGCCAGGCCGGCATCCCGGGCCGCCTGCTGCAGCGCCTCGATGGTGTCGAAGGCGTCATCCTTCCAGTAGCGCCACTGGTAGAGGCTGGCGGCGCCGCCCAGGGTGAAGCGGGTGCCCTCGGTGGGCGCGCCGCGCTCGTGCTTGCCGGAGAGCATGCCGCCGGCGATGGGGTTGTAGGGGATGACGCCCACGCCCTCCTCGCGGCAGAGCGGGAAGAGCTCGCGCTCGAACTCGCGGAAGAGCAGGTTGTAGCGCGGCTGCACCGAGGCGAAGCGGGCCCAGCCGCGCGCCTCGCTGCGGCCCAGGGCGCGGGCCACCTGGTAGGCGAGCCAGTTGGAGCAGCCCACATAGCGCACCTTGCCGCTCCTGACCAGGTGGTCCAGAGCCTCCAGCGTCTCGTCGACGGGAGTGTCGGCGTCGTAGGCGTGGAGCTGGTAGAGGTCGATCCAGTCGGTGCGCAGCCGGCGCAGCGAGGCGTCGACGGCGTCGAGGATGTGGCGGCGGCTGTTGCCCTGGTCCCAGGGGCGGGGTCCGACGGGCATGTTGCACTTGGTGGCCAGCACGAACTGCTCGCGCCGTCCCTCCAGCCAGTGGCCGACGATCTCCTCGGTGCGCCCCACCGTGCCGAGATCACCGCCGAGCGGGTAGACGTCGGCGGTGTCGAGGAAGGTGATGCCGCCCTCCGCGGCACGGTCGAGGATGGCCCGCGAGGTGGGCTCGTCGCACTGCAGGCCGAAGGTCATGGTGCCCAGGCAGAGCCGCGACACCTTGAGGCCCGTGTTGCCCAGTCGTGTGTGCTCCATGGCGTCGCAGGCTACGCTGCCCGGTGCCATGAGTGTCGATGCGCTGCCGCGCGGCGTGCTCGCCGCGGTGCCGACCTTCTTCGCGCCCGACGAGTCGCTCGACCTGCCGCCGCTGCGCGCGCACCTCTCGCGACTGGCCGAGGCCGGCGTGCGCGGCGTGCTGGTCTGCGGGTCGACGGGCGAGTTTCCCGTGCTCTCCGTCGAGGAGCGCATGGCGGTGGCGGATTTCGTCATGTCGCAGGCCGCCGCGCTCGGCATCAGCGTGCTGGTGCACGCCGGTGCGCCATCCACGCGCGAGTCCGTGCAACTGGCGTGGCACGCGGTGTCGATGGGCGCGCACGGCGTGGCGGCGATCACGCCCTACTACCTGCCGGTGGACGCGGCGGCCATGACAGTGCACCTGCGGCGCATCAAGGAGGCGATCGGCGATGTGCCGCTGCTGGCCTACTCGTTCCCGGCACGCGCCGGGACGGAGTATCCGCTCGAGGTGCTGTCGACGCTGGCGGGTGACGGCGTGCTGAGCGGCGTCAAGGAGTCGGGCGGCGACCTGCAGCGGCTGCTCGACGTCCGCGCCCGTTGCGGGCCGTCGTTCCGCGTCTACGCGGGCGCCGTCGAGCTGCTGCCCGCCGCGGTGGCGCGGGGCATGGACGGCGGCATCCTCGCCCTGGCCAACGCGGCGCCCGCCGAGCTGGTGCGTGCCTACGACCTCGCGGACGCAGGTGAGCTCGACGCCGCGGAGGCGGTGATCGCAGGGCTCGCTGGCGTTCGTGAAGCCGCGTCCCTCGGCCTCATGCCCGCGGGCCTCAAGGCCGTGCTCGCCGCGCTGCACGGGTTGCCGGCCGCCTCGCGAACCCCACGGCTGCCACTCACCCCGGCCGAGCTCGCCCGCCTGACCGAGCTCCTGGCAGGGGTCGCGGCCACCGGATAGCCTGTTCCCTCAGCCAACGCCTCACTCTTGCGCGCTACGGCTGTAGATCGGACGTGGTTGCTGGTTCGGCAAGGGGCGGCCGACGTGGCGCCGGCCGGCACCCGCCGGGTCTGCAATGCGGATAGCGGGCTGAACGTCTGTATCGGTAGACATCTCGCATTGGTGCGGCTCACGGGGGTGGCCGCACGGCGGAGAAGGAAGGGAGGTTTCCCCGTGGATGCTCGTTCCCAGGCGCGGTCCGGTCACCGGCACCGGCTGCAGGCTGCTCTGACCGTCGCCGCTGTGCTCGCGGCCATCGCGCCGCTCACCCCGGTGGTGGGCCGCGCCCAGGTCCCCGTCGGCGGCGCCGATCCCGCCAGCGGCACGCTGGGGCCCGCCGCCGGCTCCGTCAGCACCACCTTCGACGCCGTGATGGGCGGCGACGTGGGCGGCACCACCGCCTCGGTGAACTGCAATCCGGGCGCCTGCTCGCAGTACCAGCTCACCGTCAAGCTGCCGGCCGACGACGACACCTACTACCAGAGCCACCACGCCACCCTGAAGTTCCACTGCGCCTGGGACTCGCCGGTCGAGGACGACATCGACTGCGAGGTCTTCAGCCCCACCGGCGGCCAGACGGGCCCCGGGCATCCCGACACGGGCGATGCGGGGCCCAACTTCGAGGACATCGTGGTCAACAACCCGCCCTCCGGCGTGTGGACGGTCACCGTCGAGGGCGCCATCACGCCGGCTCCGACGGTGGTGACCGGTGACCTCTCGCTGAAGCTGGCGGCCAACACCATCCCGCCGGTGCAGGTGCCCAAGGCCGGTGACGCGCGCTTCAGCAACTTCGACTTCACCGACGCGACCAGCGGCTTCCAGCAGGGCAAGGACGCGCTGGGCCGGCCCGACGCAGGCGAGCCGTCGCTGGGCGTCGACTGGGCCACCGGCAAGGTCATGTACATGGCCGGCAACCAGGTCACCCAGCTCAGCTACGACAGCTCACGGCCACCCAAGCCGACGCCGGCGGACGTCACCCCGAGCAACTCGAAGGTCAACGAGGACGCCATCCTCTTCACCGACCGCGAGACCAACCGCACCTGGGCGCTCGGCCTGCTGCTGGCCGGCAGCCACCTCGCCTACAGCGACGACGACGGCGCCACCTGGACGCCGAGCGTCGCCTTCTCGGCACCGGCGGCGCCCGACCACGAGACGCTCGGCGCGGGCCCGTGGCGGCCCGGAACGCAGCCGTCGGGTGCCTACCAGCACGCCGTGTACTACTGCGCGCAGACCACCACCTCCGAGGGCGCCTTCTGCGGTCGCAGCGACGACGGCGGCATGACCTTCAACTCGCCGGCCACGGAGCTGTGGGGCGGCCTCTGCTCGCCGCTCCATGGGCACGTGCGCGTCGGCCCGACCGGCATCGTGTACGTGCCCAACGGCTCCTGCACCGACGCCGGCGGCAACGCCCGCAGCGGCGTGGCCGTGTCGATGGACAACGGCGCCAGCTTCACGGTCTCGATGCCCCCCGACAGCTCGCCGGGCACCAGCGATCCCTCGGTGATGGAGGGACCCGACGGCACCGTGTACTTCGGCTACCAGGCCGACAACGGCCATCCCATGATCGCCACGGGCAGGACCAAGGACGACGGCACCATCGCCTGGAATCCCTCGGTCGACGTCGGCCAGATGCAGAACCCGGGCGACACCGAGGACGGCCTGCCCTTCGGTGTGCAGAACACCGAGTTCGCCGAGGTGATCACCGGTGATCCCGGCCGCGCCGCCTTCGCCTTCCTCGGCACCGGGCGGCAGGGCCCCTACCAGGACGGCGCCTTCGTCGGCGTCTGGTACCTGTTCGTCTCGTACACCTTCGACGGCGGCAAGACCTGGCGCACCGTCAATGCCACCCCGCACGACCCGGTGCAGCGCGGCTGCGTCTGGAACGGCGGCCTCATCAACGCCTGCCGCAACATGCTCGACTTCAACGACATCGGCATCGACAAGCAGGGCCACGTCTACGTCGCCTACACCGACGGCTGCACCACCACCAGCGACTACAGCTGCGACAAGACGCCGGGCGCGCACGGCTGGAACGACGTCACCAGCGGCGACCAGAACGGCTGCCAGCCTTCGGAGAAGAGCCCGCCGATCACCTCGACGAGCACCTGCACCTTCGCGCGCGTCTCGGCCATCGTGCGGCAGGTCTGCGGACGCGGCCTGGTCGCGGCCTACGACCCTGGCTTCGACGAGTCGCCGGACTGCGCGAGCACCGCGTCGACCAGCGGAACCTCGACCGGTGTGACGCCGAGCAGTGGAGTGCAGGGCGTGACCGCGCTGCCCAACACCGCGGCCGCGGCGTCGCCCGGCGGTGCGCACTGGCCGTCGGGGCTGGCTGTGCTCGGGCTGGTCGGGGTGGCGCGGCGGCGCCGCCGTGGGGAGTTCACGAAGGCTTAATTTCGCGCGCGGACAATCGGGGCATGAACCGACCCGAGGAACGCCCATGATGTTCCATCCCTACCTCGACCGCGGCGGCGACTTCTGGTGGGTCGGCGGCCTGATCGGGCTGCTGGTGGTCATCGCCATCGTCGTCGGCGTGATCCTGGTGGTACGGCAGTTCCTCGACCGCCCGCCCACCCGCTACGCACCGCCGGCGCCGCCCGCGCCGCTCAGCCGCGCTGTCGAGGAGCTCGACCTGCGCTACGCCCGCGGCGAGATCGACCGCGCCGAGTACATGCAGCGCCGCACCGACCTGATGCACGGCCCGCTGCCGCCCGCTCCGCCGCCGGGAGCGGTGCCGCCCGCCTGACCTCCATCCCAGGCTGCCGGCCATGGGGGCTGGCATGATGCGGGTCCCCATGGCCGACACCTACACCCACGGGCACCACGAGTCGGTGCTGCGCAGCCACCGCTGGCGCACCGCCGAGAACTCCGCCGGCTACCTGCTCGGCGCGCTGGCGCCCGGACAGGACCTGCTCGACGCCGGGTGCGGGCCGGGCACCATCACCCTCGACCTCGCCGCGCGTGTGGCGCCGGGGCGGGTGCTCGGCGTCGACCGCGAGGCGGAGGTGATCGCCCGGGCCGAGCAGGCGCGTGCAGAGCGCGGGGCCGCCGCGGCCGGCGTCGAGTTCCGGGTGGCCGACCTCTACCGGCTCGACCTCGACGACGCCTCCTTCGACGTGGTGCACGCCCACCAGGTGCTGCAGCACCTCACCGACCCGATGGCGGCGCTGCGGGAGATGCGGCGCGTGCTGCGTCCGGGCGGGCTGCTGGCGGTGCGCGACAGCGACTACGCGGGCTTCGTCTGGGCGCCGCGCGATCCCCTGCTCGACCGCTGGCTGGAGCTGTACCACCAGGTCACCGCGCGCAACGGGGCCGAGGCGGACGCCGGGCGCTTCCTGCCGGGCCGGGTGCGCGCCGCGGGCTTCACCGAGGTGCGGGCGAGCAGCTCGACCTGGACCTTCGCCGACGACGAGAGCCGCGCCTGGTGGGGCGGGCTCTGGGCCGACCGGGTGCTGCTCTCGGCCTTCGCCGAGCAGGCCATCGAGTACGGACTGGCCGGGCGCGACGAGCTGGAGGCGATCGCGGCGGCCTGGCGGCGCTGGGCGGAGCAGCCCGACGGCTTCTTCGCGGTGCTGCACGTCGAGGTGCTGGCCCGGCGGCCGTGACTCCGCGCGCGTGGCACCATGGTCGGCGCCATGTCCAGCGCAGCGAGCGGCACCGGACCGGGGCCGATCACCGCGGACGGCTGCGCCGTCGACCTCTACCTGCTGATGCGCCCGCGCGGCGAGGCGGAGCTGATCCACGACAACGCGCCGCGGGGCGCGACGGTGCTGGAGCTGGGCTGCGGCACGGGACGGGTCACGCGGGGCCTGCTGCAGCTCGGCCACCCGGTGACGGGTGTCGACTTCTCGGCCGACATGCTGGCGCACATGCCCGAGGGCGCGCGCACCGTGCTGCACGACATCGAGACGCTGCGCCTGCCCGAGCGCTTCGACGTGGTGACGCTGACCAGCAACATGGTGAGCGGCGCCGATGCACAGGCGTCGGCGTTCCTGGGCACGGCACGCGCGCATCTCGACAGCGGTGGACTGCTGTTCGTCGAGCGCTTCCATCCGCGCTGGGCGGACTACGACACGATGATGTCGATCGCGGCGCCGCGCACGCGTGACCACATCACCGGCTCGCTGCACGACGTTGCGGTTGACGGCGAGGTGGTGAGCATGACCATCCGCTACGAGCACGACGACGGACGCGTCTGGACGCAGCGCGCCGCCGGTATGCACGCGCGCAGCGACGAGGCGCTCGAGGCGCTGCTGCACGCGGCGGGATTCGCAGCGCAGCGCTTTCTCGACGAGGACGAGGACTGGGTGCTGGCGTGCGCGGTGTGATGCGGCGCTAGATGTTGTCGTCGTCGTGCGGCTCGACGGGCAGCCCCACGGCGCGCCAGGCCTGGAAGCCGCCGTCGAGATCGGTGGCGTTGCGCACGCCGAGCCGCCGCAGCGTCGCCGCGGCCAGGCTCGACGAGTAGCCCTCGTTGCAGACGATCACCACCGCCTGCTCGGCGCTGCGCATCGCCGCGATGCGGTGCGGGCTGGTGGGATCGAGGCGCCACTCCAGCACGTTGCGGTCGATGACCAGCGCGCCGGGGATCTCGCCGTCGCGGCGGCACTGCTCGAGCGGCCGCGTGTCGACCAGCAGCGCGCCTGCGCGCATGGCCGCGGCGGCCTGCGTGGCATCGAGGCGCACCAGGGTGTCGCGCTCGCGCGCCAGAAGGTCGTCGATGGCGCTCATCGCCGGGAGTGTGCGCCGGGCGCTGCGCGGGGCACAAGCGGGGTGCGCACGTACACTGGCGACCGTGCTCGCCGTGCTCGACTGGTCGACCATCGCCTCGCTGGCGACGGCCGCGGGTACCCTGGTGCTCGCCCTGGCCACCTTCTCCTCGGTGCGCTCGGCCAACCGCTCCGCGCGCGTCGCCGAGCGCGCCCTGATGGTCAACCTGCGCCCGGTGCTGGCCTCCACGCGCCTGGACGACCCGGCGCAGAAGATCGGCTTCGTGGACAACAAGTGGCTGGTCGCACCGGGCGGCGGCGGCGCGGCCGAGGTCGACGGCGGCGCGGTGTACCTGGGCATCGCGGTGCGCAACGCGGGCAGCGGGCTGGCCGTGCTGCACGGCTGGTCATTGGTGCCCGGCCCCGAGCTGGCCGGTGTGCCGCACGCCGATCCCGCGCAGTTCCGCCGTCTCACCCGCGACCTCTACGTGCCGCCCGGTGATGTCGGTTTCTGGCAGGGAGCGCTGCGCGATCCGGCGGAGCCGCTCTTCGCCGCCATCCGCGACGCCGTCGAGGAGCCGCGCCGCTTCGCCGTCGACGTGCTCTACGGCGACCACGAGGGCGGCCAGCGCACCATCACGCGCTTCCTCATGGCGCCGTACCACGACCGCTGGATGGCCAGCGTGTCGCGCCACTGGAACATCGACCGTCCCGATCCGCGCTGAGCATCCGCCGGCGCGCCCCGTTCCGCGCGGCGTGGGGCGTGAAAGAGGACACGAACGGATGTTGCTGGCAGAATACGGTGTCCCCGTGACCACACCCATCTCCACGGACGACCGACCCGCGCCCGCGGCGCAGCCCGAGACCGCGCAGGCGCCGCTCATCGAGGCGCAGGAGCTGACCAAGCGATTCGGCGATCGCCTGGCGGTCGACTCGATCGAGTTCAGCGTGGGCCGCGGTGAGGCCTTCGGCTTCCTCGGCCCCAACGGCGCCGGCAAAACCACCACGATGCGCATGATCGGCTGCGTCTCGCCGCGCACCGCGGGACGGCTGCGCGTGCTGGGCATGGACCCCGACCTCGACGGTCCGCGCATCCGCGCCCGGCTCGGCGTGGTGCCGCAGGCGGACACGCTCGACACCGAGCTGGCGGTGCGCGACAACCTGATGATCTACGCGCGCTACTTCGACATCCCGCGCCGCGAGGCGCGGCGGCGCACCGACGAGCTGCTCGACTTCGTGCAATTGCGCGACCGCGGCAACGACCGCGTCGACGACCTCTCCGGCGGCATGAAACGGCGCCTCACCATCGCGCGCGGGCTCATCAACGAACCCGAGATCGTGCTGCTCGACGAGCCGACCACGGGTCTCGATCCCCAGGCGCGGCACCTGCTCTGGGACCGCCTGTACCGGCTCAAGCAGCGCGGCGTCACGCTGGTGCTGACCACGCACTACATGGACGAGGCGGAGCAGCTCTGCGATCGCCTGGTGGTGATGGACCAGGCGCGCATCGTCGCCGCCGGCTCGCCGCGCGAGCTGATCGCGCAGTGGTCGACGCGCGAGGTGCTGGAGCTGCGCTTCGGCGCCGGCGCGCAGGATGCGGTCGACCTGGCGCGCCTCACCGACCTGGCCCAGCGGGTCGAGGTGCTGCCCGACCGCATCCTGCTCTACACCGACGACGGCGAGGCCACCGCGGCGGCGGTGCATGGGCGCGGGGTGACGCCGAGCAGCGTGCTGGTGCGGCGCAGCACGCTGGAGGACGTCTTCCTGAGGCTCACCGGGCGCAGCCTGGTGGACTGAGGGGGCTGCACATGGCCACGGCCGCGATGCACGTCGTCGAGTACGACGCGCTGGTGTTTCGCAAGAGCTGGCGCTCCGCACTGTTCGTCTCGCTCATCCAGCCCCTGTTCTTCCTCACGGCCATGGGCTTGGGACTGGGCGGCCTGGTGCGCGGCGGGCGCGCCGCCGTCGACGGCGTCACCTACCTGCACTTCCTGGCGCCGGGCATGCTGGCCACCACGGCGATGCAGAACGCCGCCGTCGAGACCACCTACCCGATCATGGCGCGCCTGCAGTGGCAGCACATCTACGAGGCCATGCTCAACACGCCGCTGCGGGTGCGCGACCTGCTGGCCGGCGAGATGTCCTGGCTGACGCTGCGCATCGCCGGCACCGCGGTGGTGTTCTTCGCCGTCGCCGCGGCGTTCGGCGCGGTGGTCTCGCCCTTCGGCCTGCTGGCCATCCCGGTGGCCATCCTCACCGGCCTCGCCTTCGGCACGCCGATCTTCGCCTTCACCGCCACGCAGCGCAACGACGCCGGTTTCAACGCCATCAACCGCTTCATCGTGGTGCCGCTCTTCCTGCTCGGCGGCGCCTTCTTCCCCATCACCCAGCTTCCCCGCGTGCTGCAGGGCATCGCCTGGTGCACGCCGCTCACCCACGGTGTCACGCTCTGCCGCGACCTGCTGCTGGGTCGTGCCGGGTTCCCGTCGTCGCTGGCGCATCTCGCCGTGCTGCTGGTGTACACGATGGCGGGGCTGGTGGCGGCGGCGTTCGCCTACCGCCGGAGGTTGCGGGTGTGAGCGCCACCGGCGCGGCGCTGCGCCTCTCCATGCTGGTGCCGGGCGGTGGCCGCCGCGCCACGCGCCTGGTGGAGCGCAACTTCCTCAGCTTCCGCAAGGCACACGGCTGGCTGGTCATCGTCTCGGGCTTCTACGAGTCGCTGCTCTACCTGCTGGGCATGGGGCTCGGCGTCGGCGCGCTGGTGGGCAGCGTCGTCGACGGTGGCGTGAGGCTGCGCTACGCGGTGTTCGTGGCACCCGCGCTGATGGCCTCGTCGGCGATGCAGGGCGCGGTCAACGAGTCGATCTTCAACGTGTACTACAAGCTCAAGTACGCCAAGCTCTACGACGCGGTGCTCTCCACGCCGCTGACCATGCTCGACGTGGCCCTCGGCGAGGTGAGCTGGGCGCTGCTGCGCGGGACCTCGTACGCCATCGGCTTCATCGTGGTGATGAGCGCGCTGGGCCTGGTGCAGTCGCCCTGGGCGGTGTTGGCCGTGCCCGCCGCCCTGCTGGTCAGCCTGGCCTTCTCCGGTGTGGGCATCGCGGTGACCACCTGGATCCGCTCCTGGAACGACTTCGCGCTGGTGCAGCTGGTGGTCATCCCGCTCTTCCTGTTCTCCGCCACCTTCTACCCGCTGGGCCGCTACCCCGGCGGTCTGCGTGTCTTCGTGGAGCTGACGCCGCTCTACCACGGCGTGCACATGGTGCGCGGACTCACCACCGGCCAGCTCGGCGCCGACATGGCTCTCGACGCGCTCTACCTCGTCGTCATGGGCCTGGCGGGCGTGCTCATCGCCTCACGGCGCCTCACCCTGCTGCTGCTGCGCTGAGCGAACTGCATGCTGCTGACGCTGACCACCACGCATCGCCCCGCCACCGATCTCGGCTACCTGCTGCACAAGAACCCGGCGCGCGCCCAGCGCTTCGAGGTGTCGGTCGGCACCGCGCACGTGTTCTACCCGGAGGCCGGCGACGAACGCTGCACCGCGGCGCTGCTGGTCGACGTCGATCCCGTGCAGCTGGTGCGCGGACGGCCGCGGCGCGGCGCACCGAGCGGCATCGACCAGTACGTCAACGACCGACCCTACGCGGCCAGCTCGTACCTCTCGGTGGCGCTCGGCGACCTGTTCGGCACCGCGATGTCGGGGCGCTGCAAGGAGCGGCCGGAGCTGGCGGCGACGCCGATCCCGCTGCGCGCGGTCATCTCGGCGGTGCCCTGCCACGGCGGTGAGGAGCTGGTGCGGCGGCTCTTCGAGCCGCTCGGCTACACCGTGTCCGTGCACGGCGAGGTGCTCGACGAGAGCTTCCCCGACTGGGGGCCCAGTCCGTACCACCGCGTCAGCCTGGAGGCCACCGTCCGCCTCGCCGACCTGCTCACCGCGATCTACGTGCTCGTCCCCGTGCTCGACGGCGAGAAGCACTACTGGGTCGGCGACGACGAGATCGACAAGCTGCTGCGCCGCGGCCAGGGCTGGCTGGCGGCGCATCCCGACCGCGAGCTGATCGTGCACCGCTACCTGGAACGCCGCCGCTCGCTGACGCGCGAGGCGCTGCGCCGTCTCGCCGAGGAGGACCAGCCGGACGTCGACGAGGCGGCCAGCGCGCACGACGCCGAGGAGGAGGCGCTCGAGGAGCGCATCAGCCTCAACGAGCAGCGCATGAACGCGGTGCTGGCGGTGCTGCGCGCGGCCGGCGCCGCGCGCGTGGTCGACGTCGGCTGCGGCGAGGGCAACCTGCTGCGCCGCCTGGTTCACAACTGCCCGACGGGCGACACTCCGAACAGCCCGACTTCACCTAACCAGATGCAACAGCAGGTACTTCGCGGGCAAGCACCGCGCGGTGTTGCGCACGTTGATTCCCCTAACCCCTTCACCGACGACGCGCAGCCGCATGTACACTTCGACGGCTGGCGCTCTACTTTGGATCAGGATGGAACGTGGGGCCATGGTGATGGATCTGACGCTAACCTTACGAAGCAGATGACCGATTGGCTGCAACGTAGTGGATGGGGGACACCCAGTGGATAGCGACGATGAGGTTGTGGTCGATTTTGCCGCTCGTGTGGCGCCCACCCTGATGGAGGCCGGTAATCGATACGGCGATATGTGGGACCTCGACGAGATCTTCTGGAAGACGTACCCAGCTCCTTGGGACGTCGAGAGGGCGTTGCGAGCGTTTCGACTGCTCGTAGCGAGTTACGGTGAATGGGCGTCCAGACTAGTGGCCATTCTCACCATCAACCTGACCCAGTCGACAGTGCTCGATAGCAGAACTCCTGACCTCAGCGCGCCTGTTTCTCTGGATGTCAGTTCGTTTCAGCCACCTGCACTTGGCTTTGGCAAACGGCTCCGGCCGGCTCTGATCACGTACGAGCATTATCGTGTGCCGCTTGCCCAGGAACTCGTGACAGTGGAATCCGGTGAAGTGAGGGCATACTACGAGTGCTGGAGAACATCGGAAGCGATGGGGCTTGGTGAACCGTACAGCAGAGCTGTGATGCTCCAACATTGGGCTTCGGAAAACCTCGGCTCATAAGTATGGCTTTCGCGACCCATCCCGCCGCAACAACCCAGGAGCCAAGGGGCTTCACGACGTGGTCGTCGCCAACGGTGGGGTGTGATGCCTGGATTGGACCCGAAGGACTGTCGGCGAGCGGACGGCCCAAAGTCGAGCACGCCGACGGCATCGAGTTCGGGTTCATCGAGGACCTGCTCGGTGGCGGCTGACCCGAGGGAGCATTTCCGCCTGTACGGTGTTTCCAACCATGCCGACGTAGTCTCGGCGTACGTGCTCGGGTACGACGCGGCAACGGGGTACCAGGTGCTCCGTGACTTCTCCTCATGGCTCACCAGACGGTGACGGTGTTTGACGTTGAGGTCTTGATCCGCAACGATCAGATATGGACTGGTTATCCGACCAACCTGCTGAGGAATCCCATGCCGTGAACGAACGGCACGCCTACTTGGATCGCGTCCAACAACTCCTTTCCTCGCTTTCCCGGCACCTGACTGAGGCGGAGGTGAAGGAAGTCCAGCATCTGATCGACCATGGCGAGCCAGCAGAGGGTATGCGATCGTTGGCCTGGATCATCGTTGAAGGGCGGAAGCGTGTCCCGCGGGAGGCCATCATCACGTTGAAAGAGCTTGCGTCGGACCTCATAGAGAAGCGCCACATGCCGACCGGGCTGGACGATTGCGTACAGGATTGAAAGGGACTTCCCGCTCCATTCCCTGGCTACTCATTACGACCGACCTCTGGGGAAGGAGGCATCCGCTCTGCGGGCGAGTTGACGCGGGTCGAGATGTTCTTCGTCGACGTCAAAGTCCTTGTCGGTTCGGCACGTCTTTCGATGGCTGAGGATCATGAGGTACGAGAGGGCGATGTGCTCCCTCGCGTGTAGCGCTGCTGGCCAGAAATGACCATTGAGCGGCAGGCAATCGCCGCCGAGGCTTCAAGCTTGCGGACGGTACTTCCCCAGGGTCGGTGCCATAGCTCCGCGGGAAGCGTGCGCACAGGCCAGCTATTCAATCAATCGCATCCTTGGGGCATTGTTGGACAATACGAGAGTGGGAGCACGTTTCCGGAGCGACGTCAGGATGGCAGTTTCACTGTGCGGGCACGCTTTCGAATTGACCGACTGGGAGCCCTCGGAGAGCTTGAAGGCCGTATGCTTTTTGCGCTCGACCGAATCGGAAATCATCTCCGTCGCGCCGGCGGACGCCGCAGATGATGCCCGCTGTCGGGTGAGATGAAGCGACCGACATGCCAGCACCGGCACCTATCGGAGCGCAGGCGACTCCGTACGCGGCTGGAAGTACTTCTTCCGACTCAGGAGCAGGCCCGTCGCTCGTCGATCGTGGTTGGGCTTCGCAGGTCACATCTGCGACGTTCCCCCAAAACGCGATCGATACAGCTACACCCCTGAACATCGCCTCCGAAGGCCCGGCATGCTACATCCCCAGAAGAGTCTTCCCGCACGGTCCGGTTTCGTTCTTAGGAGGGCCAAGCTGATGCCTGAGCAGCGAATTGACGTGGTCTTGGAGGTGAGGCTGCAACTGCTCTCGGCTGAAGCAGGTGGGCGACCCAATCCCGTCCACAGCGGGCTGAGGCCGCTGTGGCGGATCGAAGGAGATCCTCCCTCGGCGCTGGGCGGCCTGTGCGAGGTTGAACTGCTCAGCGTTGAAGAAGTGATCCCTGGAGGGGCGGCCGATGTCCTGCTCAAGTTCGCTCGCGGTGCGATCGACCCCGACTGTCTGACGGCTGGCAGCCAGATCAACCTTATGGACGGGCCGAAGCTTCCGTTGGGGACTGCAACCGTAAAGGCCATAAGGAGCCATCCCAACGGGTGATTTGCCACAGCGGGTGGCTCCTTCGGCGCTCGCGATGCCGACAGTAGGCGTCCCTAGGCGGGAGAACAGTTCGTTCATGGTCGGGCGGTGGGAAAGGAGTGCATCGCTCAGTGCCGGCGCAGCAGCGTTGATGTGTTTCGAGATAGGGCCGCACACCTCCGATCTGTGGGGTGCTCGCGCGCCGCGGGACAGAGCTCGGTCATGCGATGCGATTCGCGGGACTCAGCCTGGTGCTCGCCGGCGCCGCGCGGCAAGCGATCCCAGGAAAAAGCCACGAGACGGTCCTCCGCTCGGCCGCGCAGGCTTCATGGCCGAAACGCTGGCCGGCGGCGCCGTGGCGGTCACCAGGATCGAACCAGAAGTCCTCACGCCAGGTGTGGCCGTGACAGGCGCTCCGGCGACCATCGACGAGATCGAGTCGTGCCTCGACGAGGCCGCTTCGATCGAGACTCTGCTGTTCGAGCGCGCTCGTACGTTCGGCAGTTGGTAGCTGTTCGAAATCGCTGAGTCTCGGGCGAGTCGGCGCTACCGTTCTCGCCGACGGCGGCGCCTTGCGACCAGACCGATGACGGTGACGATCCCCATCGTCATCCCCACTGGAACGGACGAGGAACTGGCGCCGCCTGCAGAGGTTGTTGGGCAGGTGCGGCATCGCCTGCGCCGCGGCGACGCTGCTCGTCGGTGAGGCAGCAGGTGTCGGCGTCGCTGCCGAAGCAGAGGCGAGCATCGGGCACGACGACGCGCCCGTCCACGCCGGCGGCTTCAGCACGCCCGCACCATCGAGCCGCGGCCCGCACAGGAGCTGCCCCGCGAAGCCTTCCGCGACGCCGTCGCTGCTGCCGTACAGTCCGGGCTTCGAGCACTGCGAGGTGAGACACTCGTTGGTGATGGAGGTCCACAACCGCCCCGAGTCGTCGATGTAGGTATCCCAGTAGTCGAAGGAGTTGCTGCATCGACCAGGCCCGCAGTTGCCGCGCACCAGCGGCACGCGCGGGTCGTTCATCGGCGTGGCCATGAAGGTGGGATGCGCCGAGGACGCGTCGAGCGAGATCACCGCGTAGGCGTTCCAGGGCGAGGTGGTGGCGCCGGTGGGACCGCAGGTGAGCCCGACGGGGTCGCTGCAGGTCGTCGGGTTGTCCTGGGCCAGCTTGGTCTTGTCGGTGCGCCCGTAGCAGCAGTCCCCGGTGGTGCCGTAGAAGTAGGCGACCACCCGCCCCGCGCCGCCCGCGTTCAAGGCGGGCTGGTCACCCTCGGTCACACCCGGCGGGGCGATGTCGATTGGGGCGCTCCAGGTGGCGCCGTCGTCATGCGACACCGAGAGCATGGGCAGCAGCGTGGTGCCGTCGATCCAGTCGTAGTACACCGTGCCCGCGGAGTCGACGGCGACGGCCGCCTCGTGGTCCTGCGCCTGCGGCTCGGCGTGCACCAGCACCTGGGTCCAGGTCTGCCCGGCGTCGTGCGAGATGGCCACCACCGGGCCGTTGCTGCAGTTGGCCTTGGGCAGGTAGACAGTGCCGTCGCCGCCGACCACGACGTGTCCCGTCTGCTCGCCGTTGCCACCGGTGACCACCGCGCCGCAGCCGCCGTCCACGTTGGAGTACGGCATGGAGGGCAAGGTCGACCAGCTGCTGCCGCCGTCGAGGCTGCGATTGCAGCCGGCGTAGGCGACGGTCTGGAAGCAGTAGTAGAAGACCGTCGGCCAGCCGCTGGTGCTCACCCCCGCGGGCGGCGGGCCGGAGGCGATGGTCTCGTGGTCGTCGAGCTCGCCGGCACCGCACACGGGTTGCGGGCTCCAGGCGCCGCCGTCGTTGTCCGAAGCCTGGAAGTACGAGCAGGCGCCGATCAGGTCGCCGTCGACGAGACGTCCGCCGGTGCGGTCGTACCACAGATAGGGATCCAGGCTGCATGGGGGCGAGCTGGTCTCCATCTGGCTGAGGAAGGCGGGCTCGGCATCCTTGAAGGTGCGCCCGCCGTCGGTCGACTGCCGCAGGTGCGAGGCGGGGAAACCGCCGATGCCGCCGGGATCGCAGGGCGAGCCGTTGAAGCTGATGTCGTCCATGTAGACGTCGCCGCTGTGGGTGACAGCGATGTTCGGCTCTCCCGCGTTCTGGCCGGTGTCGGCCATATATGGCTGCGGCAGCTCCGTCGCGAACGGTGCGGGGTCGACCGCGACGCCGCCCTCCACGGTGCCGCCGCCCGGCGCGAACACACTTGCGGCCGGCGGCACCGCGGCCAGGAACGAGGGGTGCAGATGCGGGTGGGCCAGGGCCATGCCCGCCGCGGCCGTGGGCACCAGCACGACGTGGTTGGTGGTGTTGCCCGCGCCCTCCGCCTGGGTGGCCACGTAGAGCGTCGAGCCGCCGGGCGCGAAGGCGAGGTTGAGCGGGCCGGAGAGGTTGTCGGCCACGGGGGCGGACGAGTTGCCGCCAGGTGCGACACGAACCACCGCGCCCGTCGACTTCGGGGTGGAGTCCGCCGTGTCGCCCGCGCCTGCACCGGCGTAGAGGGCGCCCGTGGAATCGAAGGCGAGCCCTTCCGCGTCGGGCACCGAGCCGTCCGCGGCGGGGATGGTGGCGTAGGTCGACACCGCGCCCGCGGAGTCGACGCGCTCGATGGCGCCGGTGCGCAGCAGCGAGACGTAGGCGGCGCCGTCGGGACCGATGGCCACGCTGAACGGTGCGGCGGGCAGCGCGGCGACGGTGCTCACCATGTGCTTGGGCGACACCGCGAGCAGACGGTTGCCACTGGCGTCGGCGACGAGCAGCGTGCCGTCGGCGCGGAAGGCGAGCCCGTACGGCGCGCCGAGTCCGCGCGCATAGGTCCCGCTGCGCCCATCCGGCGTGACCACCAGCACCGCGCCGGCGTCGGTCGAGCCCACGTACACGTCACCCGAGCCGTCCACCGCCACCCCGGTGACGCCCCGATCGAAGGAGCCCGGCACCAGGCCGCTGAGCAGCAGGTGCGAGCTGCCGTCACCGTCGTAGCGGCGCACCGTACCGGTGCCGGTGGAGGCGACCACCAGGCTGCTGCCGTCGAAGGCGAGGCCGGCGGGGTGGTCGGCGGCGACCGGTCCGGGCAGGCTCGCGGTCACCGCGGCGGCGGGTGTGGTGGCCAGCGTGGCCGCCCAGGGCAGCGCGGCGGCGACGGCGAGGCAGCCGACCAGGCGGCGGCGGCCGGTGATCACGGAAGCGGTCACGGTCATCGGGAACCTCGTGCTGGCGTCTCCGCGACCCCCTCACTGCAGACAGACCCGCCGGTGCACGCCCGCCTTGCAGCGGCGCAGCGCGCTATTCGGGGTCGACGACCCGGATCGACACAGCGCGAAAACGCGCAGGCGCGTCGATCAGCACACGACGATTCGGTGTGGGCACGTCGAGCAGCGAGGGGTCCAGCAACGCGCGCAGCGGCGCCAGGCGCGTGTCGGCGAGCACCGCGTCGACGGCGCCGCGATCGCCGCCGGCGACCACGGCGTCGAGGCGATCGACCGCGGGCAGCAGCACGCGCGCGGCGGCGTCGGCGGCCGCCTGCAGCGCCACCTGCGCCTGTCCCTCGCGGCGCCGCGCGAAGCGCTGCTGCGACCATCCGCCCGCGGCGGCGCGGCCGTGAACCGGTCGCGAGCCGGCTTTCGATTCCAGCAGGCGCGTGTCCTCGAAAACACCGCAGGCGAAGCCGCCGAGTCGCACCAGCAGCACACCGACGGTTCGCGGCGCGCACGTGTGTGCGATCAGGCCGCCGAACGGCGCATCGGCATCGACACGCAATGGCGGGAACGGGACCAGCAGCTCGGCGAGCGCGCCGTCCTCGGCGACCACGCGCACCCGCGATTCGTCCGCCGACCACCGGATGGCGCCGTGGCGTTCGGCGAAGCCGTCGAGCCACTGGGCCAGCCGCTCGGGCGCGACGGCGACCCAACGCCCGCCGGCGGCGGCGGGGCGGCTCACCGATTCACTCGACGGGGCTCAGCGCGCGACGGCGGCGCCTCGCACGACGAGGGAGTCGAGCAGGCGGGCGGCCGCGTCGGTGACCTCGGCGACGGCGGCGTCGAAGGCGGCGGCGTTGGCCGTCGAGGGCTGGCGGAAGCCGCTCACCTTGCGCACGAACTGCAGCGCGGCGGCGTGGACGTCGTCATGGCTGGCGGGCGGCTGCATGCCGCGCAGGGTCTTGATGCTGCGACACATGGCGCACAGACTATGCCGCCCGCCCACCCGCGTGCGCGTCAGCACGCCCCGCCGGCCACGGCCCGGGCGGCCTCGACCGCCCAGCCGTCGCCGTCCCGCAGCGCGAGCCGCCCCTGCCCTCGCGGAGCGCCGCGCCCCGCGGGTGCGACATCATCTGCAACCGACATGCCCAGCATCAGCGGCCGCCGCCCCCCCGACGAGCCCTCCCCGCAGGTCGTCGACGACCTGCTCGACAACAACCGGCGCTACGCGTCCACCTACGTCAACTACGGCCTCTCCGCGCGCCCCTCACTGGGCATCGCCGTGGTGGTCTGCATGGACGCGCGCATCGACGTGCACGCCGCGCTGGGCCTGCACCAGGGTGACGCGCACGTCATCCGCAACGCCGGCGGCATCGTCGGCGACGACGTGCTGCGCTCGCTGCTCATCTCGCAGCGCCTGCTCGGCACGCGCGCGGTGATGCTGGTGCATCACACCGGCTGCGGCATGCTCGACTTCGACGACGACGAGCTGGCCGACGCGGTCGAGCGCGACACCGGCGCGCGTCCGCCCTTCGCGCTGGGCGCCTTCGACGACCTCGACGAGGACGTGCGACGCGCCATCCGCGCCGTGGTGGAATGCCCCTATCTGCCGCACCGCGACGCCGTGCGCGGCTTCGTCTACGACGTCGTCACCGGACGGCTGCGTGAGGTCGTCTCGGTCACTTGAGCGGGCGCCCGGCTCGGTGGGCAGCTGCGTGACGCGCTCGATGCGTTGCCCGATGTCGCTGCGGAGCGGGGGACGGCACGGGTCGTGGCCATGAAGGAGTTCGTGCGCGACGCGGCACGGCGTGTAGGCTGAGGACTCGCGCACCCCTCGCGCGTCAAATACCCATGGGGTCATGCGTGGACTCCTCTCGGTACGTCTGCCGTGCCACGCAGCCCCGGGATGAGGAAGGTATATGTTCACGAAGCGCATTCCACGAGCGGCCCTGCTGGGGGGCGCGGCCGTCGCGGTGGCCGCCACGATGGCGCCCTCCGCGACCACCCACGCGGCGGCAGCGTCCTCGCTGCCCCGCAACGCCATCGCCATGCCCACCCTCTACGAGGTGCAGGCGGCGCGCGCCCAGCTGGGTGACCCCACGGCCGACTGCGTGCTGCCGATCATCATCGGCGTCACCTGCGTCAGCGCCGGGCAGCCGATGACCTACGGCGGCGGCCCCATCCAGACCGCGCCCAAGGTCTTCATCGTCTTCTGGGGCTGGAACGGGCGCGATCCCTCGGGCCAGGCTGCCTACCAGGAGCGCTTCTTCGAGGGCATCGGCGGCGGCACCTGGAACGCCAGCCAGACGCAGTACTGCGACAGCACCACGCTGTTCGGGCTACGCTGCAACTCGGGCGCGAACCTCGTCGGCAATCCCAACCCGGTGTTCACCACCGCCAACATCTGGAACGACAACACCAACGCGGTGCCCAACCAGCCCGACGACGCCGCCATCCAGGCCGAGGCGGCGCGCGCGGCGAGCTTCTTCGGCACCACCAGCGGCAACGCGCAGTTCGTCATCGACACGCCGCAGGGCAATTCGACGAGCGGCTTCGGCACCCAGTGGTGCGCCTACCACGGCATCACCTCGGGCGGCCTCTCCTACACCGACTTCCCCTACATCAGCGACGCGGGCGGTTCCTGCGGTGAGAACATCGTCAACTCAGGGTCGGCCGGCGTGAACGACGGCGTCAGCATCGTCGGCGGCCACGAGTTCGCCGAGGCGGAGACCGATCCCAGCCCGCCCAACGGCTGGACCGACGAGATCGGCGCCGAGACCGGCGACAAGTGCGCCTGGATCACCATCGGACCGGGCTCGGTGACGGACATCTCCCTGAGCACCGGCAGCTTCGCCGTGCAGTCGCTGTGGAGCAACAACGACAACAGCGGCGCCGGCGGTTGCGTCACGTTCTACAGCGGCCCGGGCAACCAGCACTGAGCTGATCTCGGGCAGTCGCCCTTCCCAAACCCGGCCGGAGCGGCTCTAGTGGTCGCTCCGGCCGGGTCCCTTTGTGTTCATGGGCGGCGCCGTGCAGATCACCGCCTGAACGTCAGTGCACGCGCTTGCGCCGCCGCCGCAGCGCGGGGATGCCGAGCAGCGCTGCGAAGGCCACCACACCCGCCAGCGGCCAGGCGCCGCGCGGGGCGGTGTTGGGCAGCGTCACACCCTGGCTCGCCGCCACCAGAGTGCCGCTGCTGCACCACGGGTTCGAGGGCACGCCGGCGCAGGGGTTGGGCATGGTCGGCAGGTTGCTCGGCACCGGCGGCAGGCTGAACTGCGCGTCGGGACGCGGATAGGTCGCCTCGGGCAGCGTCGGGCAGGGCGCGACCAGCTGGCTGGCGCAGAGCACCTCGGCGGCGAGCACGCCCTGGTCGCCGGAGTTGGCGCTGGTGCACATGCCCGAGCTGGGCTGGTAGAGCGGGTTGGTCTCGATGCTCGCCGGATCGGTGCCGTCGGGCACGGTGTCGTTGCTGAAGCAGTTGCCGGGGTTGTGCGCGGCGGTGGCCAGGCCGATGTCGCCGTTGCTCGGATTGCCGAAGAAGCCGTTGCCCGAGAACACGTTGTTCTCGCTCACGTTGCCGAACGCCGGGTAGTAGCAGGTCTCCACGCCGCTGATCGGCTCGTAGATGCCGCCCTGGCAGGGATTGGGGTTGTTGGCCGCCGGCGACTCCTGGTCGGGCAGGTCGGCGATCAGCTCGCCCCAGGCGCCGTTGTGGGTCACCTTGTTGCCCGACAGGGTGATGTAGGTGCTGCCGGCCAGGATCATGCCGGTGCCCACCGGCGCGCCGCCGCTCAGCCCGCTGCCGTTGCCGGGCACGTCGGGGTTGTTGTTGTCGTGGATGTCGTTGTTCATCCACACCGTGCACGACTGCGTGCCCAGCGCACCGGTCTGCCCCGCCGGGCAGAGGCCGATCTGCGGCGAGGGCCAGTCGTCGTTGTTCTGCGAGTTGCTGACCAGGCCGCTCTTGTTGTTGTCGCAGGTGTTGTTCGCCACCAGCAGGTAGCCGCCGGCGTTGGTGCTGCTCAGGCAGAGCGCGCTGTTCTCGCCGGTATCGTATTGCATGGTCGTGTCGCAGACCTGCTGGCAGGCGCCGATGTAGTAGGCGGCGTCGGCCATGTTGCTGGCGTAGGAGTTCTTGAACCAGCCGTCGCTGGCGTTGCTGGTGAAGATGCCGTAGTCACCGGCGGGATAGTCGACGCCGCAGCAGGGTCCGACCGTACCGGCCACGGTGCTCGAGTACGACGACGTCGCCGTCAGGTAGTTGCCCCAGAAGCCGTGCAGGGCGATGTGGCCGCTGCCGTCGCCGCCGTTCCACCAGATCTGCTCACCCTCGCCGGTGCCGTCGAGGAAGTTGCACACGGTGAGGTTCTCGATCCAGGTGTCGTCGGTCTTGAAGACCTCGACGCCGTTGCGGTTGAGCGGTCCCTGGTCCGTGGGCTGGTTGGAGCACTGCGGCGCGCCGGCCCGGGTGCCGTCGACCACCACCTTGTTGCGGTCCATGCCGCGCAGGTGGACGTTCGGCGTGGTGATGAGCACTCCCGCCGGCTCGGGCATGCCCGCGTAGCCCTGCTCCTTGTAGTCGCCGGGGCCGACCAGGATCCAGTCGCCCGGCTGGGCGGCGCGGACCGCCGCCTGGATGCTGGTGAACTGGCCGCCGATGCCGTTCCAGGTGCCCACCCGCCAGACGTGCGGTGTGCTCTGCGCGCTCGCGCCCAGCGGCGCCGCGGTGCCCAGCGCGCCGGCGGCGACGCCGGCCAGGCCGAGGAGTGCTGTCCGTCGGTGCATGGGGAGGCCCTCAGTCGGTCTTCAGCGAATTCGAAGGCGGCGGGGCGTCCACCCCCCATGCTGCCCCGACCGCGGCTCTCTAGGTTTGACGGATGGGGACGGGGCTCATTGCGCGTACGGAGCAATCGCACCGGTCCTGCAAGACCGGGGCCGGTCGCGGCGTCTGAGCAGGGGAGGGGCCAGTGGAGATTCGTCGGAGCCGCGCGGCCTGCGCGGGCGGGCCGGCCGCCCCATCGGGGTCAGTTCATGATGCTCAGCAGGAAGGCAGCCCTCCTCAGCGCGAGCGTGCTCGCTCCCGCGCTCGCCGGCATGGCCGGGCCGCTGCACGGCAGCCCCGCCGCCGCGGCCACGGTGGGCTTCACCAAGACCAGCTCGCTGCACTTCACCGCCACCGGCCTGGGGCCGACCAGCGACCAGAGCTGCGACATCGTCTACGACCTCTACGTGCCCGCGGACGCCACCGCCTCGCACCAGGTGCCCGCCGTCCTCACCACCAACGGCTTCGGCGGCAGCAAGAACGACCAGGCCTCCGTGGCCGCGCTGCTCGCCGCCAACGACTACGAGGTGCTGTCGTATTCCGGCCTCGGCTTCGGCGGCAGCTCGTGCAGCATCGAGCTGGACTCGCCGGAGTGGGACGGCCGCGCCGCGTCGGAGCTGGTCAGCCTGCTGGCCGCGCGGCCCGAGGTGGCCAAGGACGCGCCCGGCGACCCGGTGGTCGGCACCTGGGGTGGGTCGTACGGCGGCGGCTTCCAGTTCGCGCTGGCCGCCGTCGACAAGCGCGTCGACGCCATGATCCCGCAGATCACCTGGAACGACCTCTCCTACTCGCTGGCGCCCAACAACGACACGGCGAGCTTCAACTACCTCGACGAGCCGCCCGGCGACCCCAAGTTCGAGTGGACCGACCTGTTCTTCGCCGACGGCGCCGCGCAGGTGGGCCTCAACCAGGGCACCAGCGGCAACCCGCCGACGGGCTGCCCCGGCTTCGACCGCCAGGTGTGCGTCTCGCAGGCCGAGACCACCGCGGCCGGGTATCCCACCGCCGACACGCTCGCGCTGCTGCGCCACGCCTCGGCTGAGTACGAGCTCTTCGAGAATCCCGCCACGCACGTGCCGCCGATGCTGCTCATGCAGGGCCAGAACGACACCCTGTTCGACTTCGCCGACGCCGTCGCCAACTACCACGGCGCGCAGCGACGCGGTGCGCCGGTGAAGCTGGTGCTCAAGGAGGGCGGCCACAGCGGACCGGCGGCGCCGGGCGAGGTCAACGACGGCGATCCCACCAAGGGGTACCTCGACCAGCTCTACCTGAGCTGGTACGCGAAGTACCTCAAGCACCAGAAGGTCGACACCGGGCCGCAGGTCGAGTTCTTCCGTGATTGGGTCAGCTATGACACCAACGGCTCGGCCCAGCCCGCCTACGCCTCGTCGAGCACCTGGCCGGTGGGACCGATGTCGACGCTGTACCTGTCGGGCGGCGGCGCGGGGGCCGGCGGCGCGCTGGTGAGCGATGCCTCGGCGGTGGTGTCGGGATCGCAGACCTTCGTCAATCCCCCGGGCGGGCAGCCGACCAGCTACTCGGAGACCTCCGACCAGGGCCAGAAGCTGGCGCCCACCGATCCGCCCGGTGAGTTCGCCTCGTGGACGTCCGCGCCGCTGGCCGCCGACGTCGATGTGGTCGGCATTCCCCAGCTCACCGTGCAGGTCTCGGCGCCGGCGGCGTCGAGTCTCGATCCCAGCAGCGAGCTGGTGCTCTTCGGGAAGATCTACGACGTCGACCCCGCGGGCAACGTGACCCTGGTGCACGGCATCGTCTCGCCGCTGCGCGTCGCCGACGCCACCAAGCCGGTGCACGTCAACCTGCCGGGCCAGGTGCACCGCTACGCGGCCGGGCACCGCATCGAGCTGGTGCTGGCCTCGACCGACCAGGCCTACGCGGGCAGCCGGGTACCGGGGGCGATCACCGTCGCCGTCGATCCCGCGCAGCCGCCGGTGCTCTCGCTGCCGCTCGCGCCCGTCGCTTCGACCAAGCCGGGCAACGGCCACAACGGCGCATTGCAGGCGGCCTCGAACGGTGGCGCGACGGCGGTGTCGCTGCCCAACACCTCCGCGGCGGCGATGCGCAGCGGCGCGGTGTTCGCCGGCGCGCTGCTGTGTGTCGTCGGTGTGGCCGCGCTGGGACGGAGGCGGCGCCGCCGCAGCGCGTAGCGGCGGTCAGGCCTCGGCGTCGCCCATCGTGGTGGGTGCGCCGAGGCCGCGCCCTGTGGCTTCGCGCTGTCCGTTGCGGCGGCCGCCGCGCCGGTCCGACGCGAGGAGTCGCGGGTAGCCGAAGCGGTCGATGAGCAGGCTGTTGGCGCGCAGCCGCGGGAAGCGCTGCACCACGCGGCGCTGCGGCGCGTCGGTGGTGCCGCGCGGAACCGCGATGCGGCCCTGCAGCACGTCGGCGATCCAGGCCGCCTGCGCCTCGACCACCGGCGGATGCCCGGCGTGCGGGTCGCAGATGCCGATGAAGTAGAGGGCGTCGACCTTGGGCGGCACGATGTGGCGGTAGAGCGGGATGGTGTTGTCGTCCACCTCGAGCCGTGCCGACACGTCGTCATCGAGAAAGGGGAAGGCGAGGCGGTAGCCGGTGGCCAGGATGACCGCGTCGTACTCGGCGGACTCCCCGTTGTCGAAGCGGACGGTGCTTCCCTCGAAGGCGACGGGCTGTGCCCGGCGCAGCCGCACCGCGCCGTCGCGGATCCTGGCCAGGATGGTCGCCGACACGGCGGGCGTGTCGCTGAGCACGGGATGGTCAGGCTCCGGCCACCCCCACTGCGCGTAGCGGCCGCGGGCGAGGCGCAGCATGCGCTCGAACATCCGCTGCTGCAACCGCCAGGGCATGCGGCTGGCGCCTGGTCCGTTGAGCGCGTCGATGGGACGGCCGAAGAGGTGGCGGGGCAGCACGTGGGTGCCGCGGCGCACGGCCATGTCGGTCGAGGCGGCCACGCCGCTCACCTCGGAGGCGACGTCGCAGCCGGAGTTGCTGGCGCCGACCACCAGCACCCGCAGGCCGGCGAAGGCGTCGGGGCGGCGGTAGTCCCGGCTGTGCAGCAGGCTGCCCTCGAATTGGCCGGGAATGTCTGGAACCCGCGGGTTGGCGTCCTTGCCGGTGGCCACCACCAGCGCCGCGTAGGTCCTGGTCATCTCCACGCCGTCGCGTGAGCGCGTCGTGACCTCCCAGCCGCCCACCGGGTGGGGCGCCGCCCTGAGCACCTCGGTGCCCAGCCGGATGTGGCGGCGCAGGCCGTGGCGGTCGGCGTACTCGGCCAGGTAGCCGGCCATGTCGCGGTGTCCCACGAAGTCGCCGTAGCCGCGCGGCATCGGCGTGCTCGGGTACTGCATGCGCCGCCGCGAGACGTTGGTGCGCAGCGACTCGTAGGCGGCGGAGCGGCCGCTGTCGTTGTCGATGCGCCAGTTGCCGCCCACCTCGCTGCCCGCCTCGAAGCACTCGACCTCGACGCCGCGCCGCGCCAGCTCGCGACACATGGCCAGCCCCGACGTCCCGGCGCCGACGACGCAGATCCCCTTCCCGGACATGGCCGTGCTCTCCCTTCCTGCCAAGCGCTGCCGACATTCTATAACGCTGTCATGCCACACTGTCAACCACCGTGAGCCCCCGCACCGCCACCACCACGCGCGCCGACCTCATCGAGGTCGCGGCGCGGCTGCTCGCCGAGGAGGGCCGCCCCGCGCTCACCGTGCGGCGGCTCGCCGCCGAGATGGGCACCTCGACCATGGCCGTCTACACCCAGTTCGGCGGCATGGAGGAGCTCTATCGCGCGGTGCGGGTGGAGGGCTACCTGCGGCTGGGCGCCGACCTCGCCGGGGTGCCGGCGCTGCGCGATCCCGTCGCGGAGCTGGCCGCCGTGGGCTTCGCCTACTGGTTCAACGCCCTGGAGAATCCCAACCTCTACCGGGCCATGTTCCTGGAGGGACCGTTCGAGCAGGCCGAGATCGAGGTCTGCGCACCGATCTTCCAGCGCCTCGTCGACGGCGTGGAGCGCTGCATCGGCGAGGGCCGCTTCCGCGCCGGCGACTCCTGGCGGCTGGCCACGCGCTTCTGGATCGTGGCGCATGGGGTCATCTCCGTGGTGCTGCCCGCGCTGGTGGGACCGGAGGACGGCATCGGCGATCTGACCGCCATGGCCGCCCATCTCTGTGCGGGCTTCGGGGACGACCCACGCGTGGCGGCGCGCTCGGTGATGCGGGCGCGGCGGCTCATGGAGGGGCGCCAGGCCGTCAGCGCCTGAGGCCGGTCCGTCAATGAGTGGCGGGTGGCCACAGGCGGCCGCGACGCCCGGCGGCGCGGGTACCGTGTCGGGCAACCCACCTTTCGCCGCCCATCACGGAGGACCAGCATGGCCATCACCGGAGTCCACGCCCTCTTCTACAGCGCCGCGCCGGACGCGCTGCGCGCCACCCTGCGCGACGTGATGGGGTGGCAGAACGTCGACATCGGGGGCGGCTGGCTGATCTTCCGCATGCCGCCCGCGGAGCTCGGCGTCCATCCCGGCGACGCGCCGCATCACGAGCTCTCCTTCATGTGCGACGACCTCGACGCCACCATGGCCGAGCTGCGCGCCAGGGGCATCGAGTTTCGCGGCGACGTCGAGGAGCGCCGCTTCGGCCGCGCGGTGACGATGGTCCTTCCGGGCGACGTCGAGGTGCTCCTCTACCAGCCCAGCCATCCCACCGCCATCTGACGGTGGATGCCGCTCGCCGCGTTGCTAGACTCCGCGCACCATGAGCCCGGCGCGCACACTCAGCTTCGCCCTGGTGGCCTTCGTGCTCATCCTCATCCCCGGTCCCAGCGTGCTCTTCGTCGTCGGCCGCGCACTCTCCATGGGTCGCCGGCCGGCGCTGCTCACCGTGGCCGGCAACGCGGCCGGCGAGTATCTGCAGGTGGTGGCCGTGGCGGTCGGCATCGGCGCGCTGATGGCGCGGTCGGCGGCGCTGTTCAGCGTCGTGCGGCTGGTCGGAGCCGCGTACCTGGTCTTCCTCGGCGTGCGTGCCATTCTCACGCGGCGTGCGATCGCGGCTGCCGCGCTCGACACGGCGCGCGTGGTGCCCGGTCGCGTGCGCATCCTGCGCGAGGGCGTGATCGTGGGCATCAGCAACCCGAAGACGCTCGCCTTCTTCCTCGCCGTGCTGCCGGGCTTCGTCGACCGCGCGGCCGGCGCCGTGGCGTTGCAGTTGTTGCTGCTCGGGCTCGTCTGGGTGGTGATCGCGCTGGCCTCGGACAGCGCCTGGGCGCTCGCGGCCGGGCAGGCGCGGAGCTGGCTGGGGCGGTCGCGGCGGCGACGCGAGGCCATGGGCGCCACCGGCGGCGCGGCGATGATCGGGCTCGGCGTCTACCTGGCGGTCTCGCGGCAGCGCGCCAGCTGACGGTCGCCGGCATGCGTGTGCTCGTCCTCGGCGGCACGCGCTTCGTGGGGCGGGCCGTCGTCGAGCAGCTCGCCTCGCTCGGTGACGAGGTGACCGTCGTGCATCGCGGCATGTCCGAGCCACCCGACCTGCCGGACGTGCGGCATCTGCACATCGCGCGGGCGGACTGGGCTGTGCACGCCGGCACGCTGCGGTCGATCCGACCTGATGCGGTCATCGACTGTCGCGCCCTGACCCGAGACGATGCGCGGGCTGCGCTCGCGGCCCTGCCCGACGCGCACCTGGTGGTCATCTCCAGCCAGGACGTGTATCGCGCCTTCGCGTCGCTGCAGCGCGGCATCGAGACCGACGCGGTGCCGCTCACCGAGACTGCACCACTGCGCGAGGACCGCTACCCGCATCGGGGCGAGATCGACGAGTATCACGACTACTCGAAGCTGGACGTCGAGGACGAGTACGCCGCGCGGGGCGCCGCCGTCCTGCGCCTTCCCGCGACGTACGGGGAGCACGACTCCCAGCGCCGAGAGGAGTTCATCCTCCGTCGCGTGCGCGCCGGCCGTTCGAGGATTCCCATCGGCCAGGGCGGGCTGCTCTGGACGCGCGCGTACGTCCGCGACATCGCCCGCGGCGCCTGCCGAGCCGCCCACGACACCACGACCGCCGGCGAGATCTTCAACCTGGGTGAGGAGTCGACCTGGTCGGTCCGGCGCTGGGCGGCTCGGATCGTCGAGGCTGCGGGCAGCGAGGCGGAGCTGGTCACGGTTCCCGACGCCGCGCTCCCCGAGGACATGCAGCTCACCTCGTCGGCGATGGCCCAGCACATCCTGGTCTCGAGCGCGAAGGCGCGCGCCTGGTTCGGGTACACGGACACGGACCCGATGGTCGCGCTGCGCGCGTCGGTGGCCTGGCACCTGGGGCATCCGCCGGAGCAGCCGAACGCCGACTTCAGCGCCGACGACGCCGGCCTCGCCGCGCACTGAGGCCTCGTGGCTGGGGCGTGGCACGGGTGCTTTGTCGATTCGGACCCAGGCCTTCCGGCCCTGTCCACCGCGCCGGACGGTGGCGGACCATGGCCGCATGCACACGGCACCGGCAGAGGTTCCGACCGCCGCCGCGCGCGTGCGCCGCGTCGAGCGCCGGCCCTTCCCCGCCGAGCGCCGGCTGGTCATCGCGGCGGAGCGCGCGGGGCGGCACATGACGCCCATGCACGGCCTCGTCGAGCTCGACGTCACCGACGCCCGTCGCCTGCTCGCCGAGCACGACCCGCCGCTCTCCTTCACCGCCTTCCTCATCGCCAGCGTGGCCCGCGCCGCCGCGGCCCACCCCGACGTCCACGCGTACCGCGACTGGCGGGGGCGCGTCGTCACCCACCAGCACGTCGACGTGGCCACCCTGGTGGAGATCGAGACGCCGGGCGGACCCTTCCCCATGGCCCACCTCGTCCGCGACGCCGACGTCCGCTCCGTGGCCGACCTCAGCGAGGAGCTGCGCACCGTCAAGCGCTCACCGCGCCGCAGCCACTCGGGCGACCTGCTGGTCCGCTTCCGCCGCGTCGCCGTGCACACACCTGGGTTGGTGCCGATTCTGACTGCAACCTACCGCGTGGCGGCGCGGTCGGTGCGCGCCCACCGGATCACCGGCACCATCGCGCTGACCTCGGTGGGCATGTTCGGCGGCGGCAACGGCTTCGGCATCGCCGAGCCGACCCTGCTCTCGCTGCAGGTCGTGGTCGGCGGCATCTCCCGGCAGCCACGCGCCGTCGACGGCCACACCCGCCTCCGCGACGTCCTCGACCTCACCATCACCCTCGACCACAACGTGGTCGACGGCGCGCCGGCCGCACGATTCGGCAAGGACCTGCGTTCACTGGTCGAATCCGCGGCCGTGCTCCGCTGACGACCGTCGCCGCGGCGCGTCCTTCCTAGCAGCCTCCCGCGCCCGCGGGGGTGGTGAACACCACGGGCACCGACGAGTCGCTGTGCCAGGCGGCGTCGAAGCCGCGCGCCACCACGCTGATGGTGTTCGCGGGTGTCAGCGTCTTGACCACGATGCTGTGCTGCGTGGTCAGCGTCGCATTGGTGACGTGGAACGGGTAGATGGTGTCGTCCTCCATCGCCCCGCTGTTGCGCACCACCTGCACGAGGTTGCCCCAGTCGGCACGCGTGGTCGACGGTGTCGCGGTGGTCCAGCTCACCACCGCGCTGCACGCCTGCACGTTGCTCACCACCACGTCGCTGATGGTGGGAAAGGCGACACCGGTGAAGAGCGCGCCGAGCTGGGTGAACGCGGCCGTGGTGATGCGCGGGTCGCCGCCCTGGCCGGGCGGCTGGGCGTAAGTGACGCCGAACCACTCGACGCTGACGGTGCCGTCGCCCGGATCACCCCACGGGCTCACCGCCAGGGTCTCGTGGGTTGCCGGTGTGCCGGCGTCGAGGAGGACGGAGAGCGTGTACCACCAGAGGTCGGAGTACATGAACACCAGGCCACCGAACACCGCGCCGTTGGGTGATGCGGCCGTCGCCGTCTGGCTGAGCAGGTTGCGGAAGAGCGAGACGTCGTCGCTGCTCTGCGTCGCCTGGTCCTCGTAGCCCTGGCCGACCTTGCAGCTCAACGAGAAGGTGTGGCCGTTGTCCGTCGCGCTGATCAACCCGGGGACGCAGTGGTATCGGTCGTTGCCGAACTCGGTCATCAGCACCGGCCGCCCCGGGTCGTCCTGCGCCAGGCAGCTCAGCAGCGTGCCGAAGGTGTTCTCGGGATACTGGTTGACACCCCAGAAGTCGATTGCCGGCGCCTGGTTCGGGTTGACGATGCCCGACGCGGTGGTGCCGCACGTCGTGGTGCCGAAGCTGCAGCACACCGTGGTGCCGACGAGGTGGTTGGCATCGTTGGCGTGCACGTAGGTGGCCAGCGTCTGCAGGTCGTTTCCCGGCGCCACCGCGCACCTGCCGCCGACGTTGTCGAAGAAGCACTGCGGGCCGTTCTGCTCGCGATCGAGCTCGTTGCCCACGATCCAGAGGTATGTCGACGGATGCGACCCGAACGTCTGCATGGCGAGCTGGAGCCGTTGCTGGTAGGCGGCGACGTACTCGGGACCCGGCTCGACGACCTCCAGGTTGCCCGGTGGGTCGACCAGCCAGGCGACGCCGATGCCCCGGGCCCAGAAGGCGTCGAGGCATTGCGTGTAGTTCGAGGTGAGCGCGGCGCTCTCGTCCTGGTACTCGGTGCGCAGCAGGTTGACCCCGGCGCCGCCGAGAAGCTGCGCGTCCGCCTGGCAGGTGGCCGGGTCGGCCCAGCTGCTCGGCGGGCGGTGCTCGCCGATGATCGTCGGGTTGTAGCTCAGGCCCTTGCCGGTGAACACGTTTCCGTTCACCGTGACCTCGCGTGTGCCGGCCACGCGCCGCACCACCGAGGGCGCCACGGGAGCGACCTGCAGCGACGCGACCTGCACGGTGGTGCCTACCGGCCACACCACCCCGGCCGCCGGTTGAAGGCGGATCACGAGCGGCCCGCCGGCACCGCCGGTGGCGGAGCTGCGATGGGTCACGCCGAACGTCTGCCACAGCGCACCGAGCCGGATCGGCGCCGAGCTCGACACGCCGCCCGCGGAATCGGCGAGTTCCACCTGGGCGAACGCGCCCTCGGTGCCGACCTCGCGAATCCACCCGCGCACACCGTCCTGCTCGCCGGCCGCGGGAATCAGCGACGAGACGGCCACCATCGCCGGAGCCATGCCCCGCACGGTGAGCTGGTCGGCAGATGTGCCGCCGGGACCGGCCGCATCGACGCTGCTGACCGCCGCGTCGGTGGCGACCCAGTCCAGCCCAGTGCTCACCGCTTGGGCGGCTGGCTGAGCAACGGCGAGCAGCGGATGGGCCACCCAGGCCATTGCGCAGGCGACGACCAGCAGCGTGAATGCCCGCGTGCGGTGGCGTGTCCGCATGCCGACTCCCTTCCTTGTGCTCCGACCTCTGCTGGCGCGCAGTCTGACCCGGCGGTCGGCGGAGTGCAAGCGAGGCCTCTGTGGCCCGCTTCGGCTACGCGGGGTCGATCGTCGCCGAGGGGTGGAGCAGCGGCACCACCGGTTCCCACTTCATGCGCAGCAGGGCGAGGAGCGACGGAGGTGTGATGACCTCCGCCCACCCGCTGTCCGGACGTGGCAACGGCACGGTGTAGCCGGCCGGTGTCCAGCGCAGCAGGTGCGCGCCGCGGACGAGGTGTGGGGCGCCGTCGTGGAGAACGTAGGCGCCGTCTGGCAGATCGTCGTACCGGCCGTCGTGGTGGCGCTGCTGCCGGCCGCCTGGCGTGATCCGCTCGCTGTGCAGCTGCACGTCGATGGCGTCGGCGCCGGCCTGGCCGGGATGCAGCGCGCCCCAGAGGGAGCGCAGCCGGTTGTAGTCCTCACGCCGGCAGAGGGCGCAGGGGCGGTGGCCGGCGGCGAGCGCGGTGGCCTCGTCGAGGAAGAAGAGCTCGGTGAAGCGGCCCGGCTGCATCAGCGGGCCGCGGTGCCAGCCGCGGAACTGCAGCCGGCAGGCGAGCCAGCGCCGCCCGTTCCAGCGACGGCGGATGCGGCCGCTCTCGTCGTGCAGGCAGCCGCGGTTGGCGTAGACGAGCCCGCGCGCCGGGTCCGCGATGATCTCGCCGAGAGGGGTCACCCGGTTCTGGAGTGGCATCGCGACCCCGATCCTGACAGCGCTCCCTCATCGCGGGTGCGCTCGCCCGCTATCGCAAAGGTCGGAGCTGCTGTCCCGTCGGCGCGCGTGACGCAGGCGGCCGTCCGCGGCCGTAGCCGGCGGTGACGATCACCTCACCATCGACGACCGCTGCGCCGCTCAGGGCCACGAAGTACCAGCGGCGCAGGATGCCGCCCCGGCGCACCACCGCCAGTCGCTCGCCGTCCAGCTGATGCACGACCGCGACGACCCGCCCCAGGCGCAGGCCGTCGACGTGCACCACCTGGCGACCGAAGAGCGCCGCGTCGTCAAGCGCCGTCTCGCCAGCGTGGGGCAAGCACTCCGCGAGGTCCATGCCGGGACCGTATGGCGCCAAGCGTGAACGCAGCGGTAACGCGCCCGCCGCACCCGCTCAGCCCGCGGCGGGACCGAATCGATATCCCTGCCGGCCCACGGTCAGGATCACCTCGGGACGTGCCGGGTCGTCTTCGAGCTTGGCGCGCAGGCGATGCACGAAGGCGCGCAGATAGCCGAGCTCGCCGGCGTACGACGGCCCCCAGACCTGGCGCAGCAGGGTGCGGTGATCGAGGACGACGCCCGAGTTGCGCGCCAGCTCGGCGAGCAGCGCGTACTCGGTCGGTGACAGGTGGACCTCCGCGCCGTCGCGCCGCACCGCGCGCGCACCCAGGTCGACGACGACGGCGCCGCAACGGGCCACGATCGGCGGTTCCGCGGCGGGCCGCGCACGTCGCAGCACGGCGCGGATGCGAGCCAGCAGCTCCTCGGCGCCGAACGGCTTGGCCAGGTAGTCGTCGGCGCCAAGGTCGAGCGCCCGCACCTTGTCGCGCTCCTCGCCGCGCGCGCTGATCACGATCACCGCGGGGACGCGGCGCCCCTCCATGCCGCCGAGGATGCGCCAGCCGTCGACGAAGGGCAGGCCGAGGTCGAGCAGGACGACGTCATAGGCCGCCGTGCGCACCGCATCGACGGCGGCCAGTCCGTCACTCACCGCGGTGGCTTCGAAGCCCTCGGCGACGACGGCGGCGACGACAGCCTCGCGCAGCACGCGATCGTCCTCGACGACGAGCACTGCCGGGGTGCGGTCGGCGGCGTCATTCATGGCCGCCGGCGACCTCCGCGGGCGCGGCGGGCAGGCTGATGGCGAGGCACGCGCCACCCCGGCCGCCCTCGGAATCGTCGACCCACACCCGTCCCGCCTGGGCTTCGACGAGCCCGCGCACGATGGCCAGCCCCAGCCCGGTGCCGCTCTCGCCGGCGTCAGGACCGCGGACGAAGCGGTCGAAGACGTGCTCGCGCAGGTCGTCGGGGATGCCCGGCCCGCGGTCGATCACGCGCAGGACGACGGCCCCGCCGTCGCCCGGCGCGGCACGCGCCACGATGGGTGTCCGCTCCGGCGCGAAGCGCGCCGCGTTGAGGAACAGGTTGTCCAGAACCTGGCCGAGCCTGTCCCAATCCGCGACCACCGCGGTGTCCTGGGGCACGTCGACCTCGACGCTGCAGGTGGGGACGTGCTGCTGCAGGCGGTCCGCGGCCGCGATCACCGCGTCGGCAAGCGCGACGTGCTCCAGTCGCAGGTCGAGCGTGTTGCCCTGGATGCGGGCCATGTCGAGCATGTCGCCGACCAGCCGGTCGAGGCGGCGCGACCGCTCCGCGATGGCGACCGCCTGGTCGCGCAGCGGCTGCGGCAGGTCCGACCTGGCCGCCAGCACGGTGCTCGCCGTGAGGATTCCCGCCAGGGGTGTCTGCAACTCGTGGGACACGGAGGCGAGGAAGTCGCGGCGGACCCGGTCGCTCTCCTCGAGCAGCCGCACCTGCTGCTCGGCCCGCATCAGCCGCACGGCGACCGCCGCCGCCTCGGCCTGCTCCCGGCTGAGTCGCGCCAGCTCGTCGTAGGCATCCTGCAGGGCGCGGCTCAGCGCCTCGGCATGGAGCTGCGCCCGGCGGCGCCGCGAGCCCAGGCCACCGACGACGCCGGCGGCGGTGAAGAAGACGACGAGGTTGACCACATCCTGGGCGTCCGCGATGGTCAGCTCCCGCACCGGCCGGACGAAGTAGAAGTCGACGAGCAGGAAGCTGAGAGCGGCGGCGAGCAGGGCTGGGACGATCCCCTGGGTCACCCCGAGCGCCGCGACGACGCCGAGGTAGAGGAAGACGTAGTCGCGGGGTTGCCCGGAGCCGAGGTTCAGCAGCACCACGGTGAGCAGCGCCGGGGCGCCGGCGGCGGTGAGCGCGGCGACCAGGGCAGTCCGGGAGCGGTGCGAGCCGGTCATGGTGTCGCCATTCTCTGCGCAGCCCGCCCCGCTCGCGCCATCATCTTCTCCCATGGCAGTCGGCGACCAGGCGCCCGGCAACGACCAGCTCGCCCGGCTCGGCATCGAGCGTGCGGAGGCCGAGGCGCTCCAGGCAGCCGGGCGCGCCTGGGCCGACTATCCTCCCGCCCTGCGCATCGATCCGCACATGGGGCCCACCGTGGTGCGTGGCGGGCGGCCCGGCGAGAGCTACGTCCGCGGCGGCGTGCGGGCCCGCCGCGAAGGCTTCGAGACCATCGCTCCAGGCCTGCTCCGCGCCACCCGCCGGGCGGCCGAGCCCAAGGGGCGCATGGGCCACCTGCTCGCCCGGCTCCGCCGCGCCGTGGTGGGTGACGCGCTGGCCACCTGGCAGGTCGCCCACGAGCGGCTGACCAAGCTCAAGGCGCTGGCGGTGCTCTCCTCGGACGCGCTCTCGTCGGTGGCCTACGCGACCGAGCAGATCCTCTTCGTCCTGGTCGCGGCGGGCGCCGTCGCATACGGCTACTCGCTGCCCATCATGGGCGCCATCCTGGCGCTGCTGGCCATCGTGGTGATCAGCTACCGGCAGACCATCCGCGCCTATCCGCGCGGTGGCGGCTCCTACATCGTGGCCAGCGACAACCTGGGTCCTCTCGCCGGGTTGATCGCCGGCTGCGCGTTGATGACCTCGTACACGCTGACCGTCGCGGTGTCGGTGGCCAGCGGCGTCGACGCGGTGATCAGCGCGGCGCCCGAGGCCGCCGGCTTCCGCGTCCAGCTCTGCCTCTTCTTCATCGTCATCCTGATGCTGGGCAACCTGCGCGGCATCCGCGAGTCCGGCTCCATCTTCGCGGCGCCGACGTACCTGTTCATCGTCGGCGTGGTCGCCATGGTGGTGACCATCCTGGTGAAGCTGGCCACGGGCAACCTGCATCACCAGGCGCCGCAGATCGCCCACGTGACCCAGAGCCTGAGCATCTTCCTCGTCCTGCGAGCCTTCGCGTCAGGAGCCACCGCGCTCACCGGCGTGGAGGCGATCAGCGACGGTGTGCCCGCCTTCCAGCAGCCCGAGTGGCGCAACGCGCGACGCACGCTGGAGTGGATGGGCCTGATCCTCGGTGCGATGTTCCTCGGCATCACCGTCTGCACCTACCTGCTGGGCATCGTCGCCAAGGATCCCACCGGCGCGCGGTACGAGACGGTGATCTCCCAGCTGGCGCATGCGGCGTTCGGCAGTGGCGCGGGCTATCTCTACATCGCCATCGCGACCACGGCGATCCTGGTGCTGGCGGGCAACACCGCCTTCTCCGACTTCCCGCGCCTGCTCTTCTTCATGGCCCGCGACGACTACGCGCCGCACCAGTTCGGCCGCCTCGGCGACCGGCTGGCCTACAGCAACGGCATCCTGGTTCTCGGCGTGCTCGCCTGCATCCTGGTGGCGGTGTTCCACGGCGACGTGTCCCGGCTGATTCCCCTCTACGCGGTGGGAGTCTTCACCGCGTTCACCATGTCCCAGGCCGGCATGGTGTCGCGCTGGCTGCGCAAGCGTGAGCCGGGATGGAGGCATGGTCTGCCCATCAACATCGTCGGCACCGCGACCACCGGGCTGGTGTTCCTCATCACCGGTGCGGCGAAGTTCACCCAGGGTGCGTGGATCATCGTCATCCTCGTCCCGGTGCTGGTGATGGCCTGCCGCTCGGTTCACCGCCATTACCAGGAGACGCGTGAGCTGGTGGCCACCGAGACCCCGCTGCAACCGGAGGAGGTGCGCACCGTCTGCGTGGTGCCCATCGCCGACCTCAACCCGCTGGCACTGCAGAGCCTCGCCCTCGCCCGGAGCTTCACCAGCACCGTGGTGGCCGTCCACGTCACCGACGACGAGCACGACATCGAGCGCCTACAGGCCAAGTGGCTGCTCTGGGGCGACCGCGTGCCGCTGGAGCTGATCAACTCGCCGTACCGATCACTGGTGCCGCCCCTGATCCGCTACATCGACGCCATGCAGCGTTCGCTGCCCGGCGACACCCTGATCGTCGTCCTGCCCGAGATGGTGGCCACGCGCTGGTGGCAGAACCTGCTGCACAACCAGACTGCGCTCAGGCTCAAGGCCGCGCTGCTCTACAAGCCGGGGATCGTCGTGGTCAACGTGCCGTACCACCTGCGCAGCTCACGGCGGGTGCGCCGCACCTCGCGGCTCGGACACGGCCTCGATCTCTGATCGGCGGGCGACATCGGGCACTCAGGCCGCCGTCGCGGCCGCCAGAGCCTCTTCGATGGCAGCGTCGGGCGAGAGCTCTGTGCCGGCGCTCCACGCAGCCTCGAATGCGTCCTCACCCAGTGCCGCGCGTGCGGCCTGGACGTGGCCATCGAAGACGGGTTTGTCTGCCGGATCGATCGCCGCACCGCTCTCACTGAAGATCGCATCGGCTGCAGCAAGCAGTCGCACGGCCTTGACTGGATGGCCGTCCAGTAGCACGACGCCGCCCATGTTGAGCAACGCGTATGGCAGCAGATAGCGGTCACCGATCCGCTGGAGCACCTGGAGGGACTGCTGGAGCAGCTCTCGTGCCAGCACGGTATTGCCTTCCGCCGTCTCCAGAGCGGCGAGGTTGCTCCTCTCCATGGCCACCATGTTCTCGTTGCCCAGCCGGAGGTTGAGGTCGATGCTCTGCCGGTAGAGCGGCCGCGCACCGGCGAGGTCACCGGACAGACGCGTCCCCTCGGCAAGACAGTGCAGAGGCAGGCGTTGCAGGTCCGGACGCTGTGCGGCATCCGCGACGGACATGGCGTCCGCGCAGACGCGCCGCACCAGGTCGAAGTCGTTGGTTCGCAGGCCGACGCGAGCCAGGCTCGACAGGGCGCTCGTCGTCAGCGCGGGGTCACCGACGAGCCTCGCCAGGGTCAGCGCGGTCTCCGAGGTCGCACGGCACGACTCGGTGTCGCCACAACGAAACTGCATGACGGCAAGCGATGTCAGCACCCGGGCGCGCTGCTCAGCTGGTCCGTCGGGCGCTGCGGCGAGAACCCTGGCGGTCCACGAGACCCCATCCGCGAAGGCGGCCTTCCAGTGCCAGTACGCACCGAGAGCATCCACGGCCGCCAGCGCGTCGGCGGTCCGATCCTCGTCGAGCAGCCTCGCCAATGCCCCGTCGACGGCCGGTTGCGCCGCATCGACCGCCGCCGCCCAGTCGGTCTCCGTGATTCCCGCCCCCCGTCGGTCACCCAGGACCAGGTTCAGCCAGCCGTCCAGGTCGGTGCGATGAGCCATGGGTTCTGCCCCCTGCGCGTTCCCGTCGATGCCCGCGCATCGACACGACACCCGGAGGAGAGTTCATTCGCGCCACGGCCTGCCGGCCCGTCACCATCCTGTGACAGGCGGCGGACGCAGGATTTCGGCAACGGCTCGCTGGGCGGCGTCCAGTGCGCCTTCGAAGTACCCGGGCCAGCGCACGGCGGTCTCGGTTCCGGCCCAATGGATCAGGCCGTCTGGCGCTCGGACCCCGGCACCGAACCTGGTCCAGATTCCCGGATGCATATACGTGGTGAATGCACCGGGGATCCAGGGATCGGTGGGCCAGTTCTTCTCGACGTAGTCATGCGGAGTCGTCTTCGCCCTTTCCCCGAAGTACGTCGCATAGTCGTCCAGGACCAATGCCTCGCGCTCCTTGCGGAGGCGGTCTTTCAACGCCAATGCGCGGTCGCCGGCGATGAATGACGTGAGAATGCCGAGCGGCTCGCGCTCCGAAGGTTCGGAGCTGTCAGCCGTGAATTCGATGGTGTTGAGATTGCCTTGACCGATGCCGCTGAGACCGTCCTTGCGCCACCACGGCTCGTCGTAGATGACATGAGCCTTGATGATTGCTCCCATCGGTGACCCGCCGAGCAGGCCGACACGGTTTGCCGAAAGCTCCGGCACGAACGTGATCTCCCTCACGCGTGGCGGAGGGATGGCAACGATCACGTGACTGGCAAGGTAGATGCCGCTTGTCCTGGTCAGCACAGTGACGACGCCGGCATCCTGGCGGATTTCCGTGACCTCCTGGCCAGTGCGAACGACACCGTCGGGGAGGTCGTCTCTCAGGAGCCCTGGGATCTGCCCGGCGCCGCCGAGGAACAGCCGGTCCTCCGGGTTCTTCGCCTGTGACGCCACCTCCTGCGTCCAGAAGTAGTGGAGCGCTGACGTGTCTTTGGGCTCGAACGCGCCGGAGCCACCGATGCGGGCCAGCGTCGCGACCGTCCACTTGCCGAAGGGAGTCCAGGCCGTGGCGTCGAGCCACTGCTCGAGGGTCTGGCGGTCGTAGAACTTCGCCTCGTCCCATGTCCAGGGCTCGGCGGCCGGGACCTTGCCGGCGCACTCCTCATAGGCACCCTTGACGCGCTCGTAGTCCTGCAACTGGTCCTCGGTGAGCGGATAGGGCTCACCCGGGTACGGCTCGAAGTCACCGTGCACGTAGCCGCGGTGGAGACCCTGCGCGTCCGTGAAGTTGAGGATCGTCTTGCCTTCGTGGTGCCACGGGAACGTTTCCAGGTGCAGATCCTCGGCCAGCGTCAGTAAGCACTCGTGGTCGCTCCCGATCCACTGTCCGCCGAGATCGACCCAAGCCGTCCGGCCGCCACGGCTGACTTCTTCGCGGACCATGCGGCCGCCGATCTCGGCGTTCGCTTCAAGGACGACCACCGACTTGCCTTCGTCGACGAGCGCCGTCGCCGCCGCAAGTCCCGACAGCCCACCGCCCACAATCACAACGTCCCCTCGCCACGGGTTCGGCGTACCTTGCACGTTGGAGTCCTCTGTCAATGACACCCGCGCAGTATCGCGCAGGCCTGTGACCATGTCCAGGCGAGCCGCCTGCCCCTAGCGCCGGCCCATCGCTCATGCCGACGCAGTCGAGACCGAGGGGGGCACCGTGAGGTTGGTGCCCAGCGTTCGCTTGTCCATCAGTCGCCTTTCCGGCTGTTGAGCCACGTTACCAAGGCGGGATCGGCGTGGTCGAAGAAGAGCGTGCCGCCGGTGTCCAATGCTGCGATGCGCGCCTCCTCCTCGTTGCTGAGCTCGAAGTCGAAGACGTCGATGTTCTCGCGCATCCGCTCGGGACGGACCGATTTCGGGATGACGACGATGTCGCGCTGGGTGAGCCACCGCAGGATGACTTGCGCGACGGACTTGCCGTGCGCAGCGCCTATCATGCTGAGCGTCGGGTCGGAGAAGATGTTGTTCTTCCCCTCCGCGAATGGGCCCCACGACTCATGTTGCACGCGGTGCTCGCGCATCAGTTCCTGGTCGGTCCGTCGCTGGTTGTACGGGTGCGTCTCGATCTGGTTGACCGCCGGGGTGACCTCGTTGTGAGTGATCAGGTCGACCAGGCGATCCGGAAAGAAGTTCGATACGCCGATCGCCTTTGCCCGCCCTCGCGGTACACCTCCTGCATGGCGCGCCAGGCGCCGTAGTAGTCGCCGAGCGGTTGGTGGATCAGGTAGAGATCGACGTAATCAAGTCCAAGCCGCTTCAAGGATGCGGCGAATGCCCGCTTCGCGGCATCCTCGCCGGAGTGGATCCAGAGCTTGGTGGTCACGAACAGCTCGTCTCGGGGGATGCCGCTGCCGGCAATCGCCCGGCCGACGGCCTCCTCATTGCCGTACGACTCTGCAGTGTCCAGAAGGCGGTAGCCGGCGGCGAGCGCGTCGGTGACGGCCTGCTCGGTCTGCTCCGCGGGGATCTGGTAGACGCCGAAGTCGAGCAGCGGCATCGTCACCCCATTGTTGAGAGTTACCGTGGGTGTTGTCGTGTTCGCCATGACCTCGCGGAACCGAGCTTCGCACCGTCGGCGTTTGATCCTGCCCTCACACCCTGACCGTGCGACCCGGAGGAGCGGACGTCCTTGGGACCACAGCGCGCTACCGGGCTCTCGGGCGCGTGCCGGTTGCTCGGGTTCCTCGTTCGATGCTGCCTGGACGGCCCTCAGGGGATGGCAGAGACGGATCGAGGATATCCAGGTCGTGGAAGTACCTTCGATAGAAGCCGCGGTCACGGGTAACGAGCCGGTCAGCGTGCGCTTGGGCGTGCGCGCCGACAAGGAAGTCCGGTACAACGCGGTGCCTGGTGCCACCCCGGCGCCTGTAGTCCTTGAACACGCGGCCCGCGGACAGAGCGGCTTGCGCCGCCAGGCCGCTGAACTCGACACCGAGGCGCTCCAACGCGGGCTTGCGCTGACTGCTCCGACGTGAAGCTCGCTGCCAATTCCTACCAAGAAGGGCAAGCCTACTCCCAACCTCCCGCAAGTCGAACTTTGGGATGCCGGTGGCGGTGCCCCGATTCAGTCTCGGCGAGCTGTGAGGAAGAACGCTGGCGTGGTCACCGCCGGTAGACATCCTTCCGGTGTCCGATCCGGACGACCTGGATGACCAGGCGGTCGTCGACGATCTCGTAGACGACGCGATAGTCGCCGACGCGCACCCGGTAGGCGTGAGGCTCGCCGACGATCCGGACCGCCCCTGGGGGACGGGGCGCCTCGGCCAGTAGGTCGATGGCGGCTCGGATGCGCTGCTGCTCTTGTCTCGGAAGACTGGACAAGACCTTGAGCGCTCGCCGCGCAACCTCGACGCGATGGATCGTCACCGCAAGCCGAGGTCGGCCTTCACTTCGTCCCAGGGCACGTAGTCGTCCTCGGCACGGGCTGCCGCCAGTTCGACCCGGTCGAGGGTGTCCTCGGCAGCTTCGACCAAGGCATCGTAGGCCTCAGCGTCGACGATGACCGCCAACCGGTGCCCACGGCGGGTCACGTAGACGGGCTCGCCGGATCGACGCGCCCGCTCGATCGCGCCCGCGAAGTCGTCCCGAGCGGCACTTACCGTCATCTCGCTCATGTACGAATCGTACAAAACGAGCTTTTCCCGGTCAAGTCCGAGGGGCGTGGGCATACAGGCGTTCGATCTACTCCCGACCTCCCGCAACCCGAACTTGCTCGCGGTCGTGCCGGCGGCTCCCGTGCGGCTGATCTGAAGGCGCGTCCTGTCCATGCCGGCCCTGCAGGCTTTGGCTCCGCGGCTACCAAGGGCACCGAGGAAGTACGCTGAGTGAGCCCTAGCCGACTGATGCCGAAGACATGAACGACGAGCTTGACACCTTGCTTCAAACCGCCATCGTGAAGGGGGAGGAGGAGAGTTGCGAAGCCCTTCTTGAAGCCGGGGAGGCCAGCGTCACGCGGTTCCACGAATGGCTTTCCGGTGACCGCCGCATCTCGCTCCCGACCGGTCGAGACCGAGAGTTCATCGACACCACCACCACCGTCTCTTGTCGTCTCGCGGCACGCTTTCCGGATAGGTACGTCGCACTCTTCAACTCCCCTCGCTGGGCGACGTACAGCTTGGTCGTCGCTGGACTCGGCTATACGCGCAAGCCCGAGGTCATACCGCTCCTGATCGAGGCTCTGTTCAGCGATGCTCCAGGCGTAACTCGCCTCAGCGCAGCTTCTGCTCTGGGGTTTTTTCCGGGCGACGAGTCGGTCGGGGCCCTCCTCAAGGCGTTGGTTGATGACGATTACCTGGTGCGGTACCACGCAATCATGTCGCTCGGCAGCGTGGGCGACCGCGTGGCTCTCGATCGCATCCGCAGCTTGGCTGAGACTTCAGCCAATCGAGGAATCGTCCTTGCTGCGGCCAAGGCGGTGAGGTCGATCGCAAGCCGACTCGGCGTGTCCTCGAACCAGGAGCCGTGACAGCACGAGGAGGAACGTCGCCGCCGAGCCCGCGCGGCTACTACAAAAGCGTGTAGTCTACGCCCGGAGGGACTCGAACCCCCGCTCCCGGCTCCGGAGGCCGGTGCTCTATCCAACTGAGCTACGGGCGCATGCGCGGGGCAAGTCTACCCCGGCGGCCGCTCACCACCACTCGAAGGGGCGGCCGTCCCAGGGGTCGAGCACGGGGTAGACGGGGTCCGCGGCCAGCTCGGCGAGGCGGTGGCCGAAGGCGTCGACCTCCGGCGGGGACAGCAGCCGCAACAGCCGCGAGCGCAGGCCGTCGCGGCGCGCGGGGTCGCGCGCCAGGGCAGCCACTCGCGAGGCGGTGGCCGACGGGAGCGGCGTACCCCCGAGGTCGATGAGCACGGTGCGCTGCCGCGGGTACTGCAGGAAGGTGAGCCCGTGGTCGATGCCCCGCAGCCGCCCGTCGCGCGTCACCAGCAGGTGCGCGCGCTTGCGGTCGGCGTTGTTGACCAGCACGTCCAGCGCGGCGACGTCGCGGAGCAGTGGATCGAGCAACTCTGCGTCCGTCTCCTCCAGCTCGCGTTCGGCGACGTCGACGAAGAGCTGCAGCGACCCTGATCCGAGCGGTCCGTCGCGCACGATGGTCGGCGGCACGATGCCGAACCCGAGCGCGGCGTCCACCTGGTAGGTGGCCGCTTCGCGGAAATGCAAGGTGCGGTGCGGGAAATCCCACAAGGGCCGCTCGCCGCGCGCCGGCTTGTACACGGCGCGCAACGGCTGCGAGGAATCAACAGGATCGCGTGCATCCAGCTCGACGACGAAGGCCGCGTTGGACGAGTAGACGATGCGCGCCATGCGCTTGATCGGCGCGGTGGCCAGCTCCAGCAACACGGTCTCGTCGCCGGGCAGCGCACCCTCTTCGGGTTCGAGCGGACGCGCGTCGCGGCCACCGGAGTCGGACGGGCGTGGCGCGGTGCTGCGCAGCCGCTCGACGCGCATGATCCGGCCACCGAGCGGAGGATCGAGGTGCGGCCGGTGGGGCCGCCCGCGACGAGGGCGGTCGGGGGCGTCGTCGGACCGGGACATGGGTGCTTGCCGCGCAGCGTACCGCGGCCGAGCGCGTCGAGCGCGCTCAGAGGCGGGGAGCCCTCAGTGCCGCCGCCGCCGCCCCACCAGGCTGCCCAGCACCGACGCCACCAGCAGCGCCACCGGCACGGCCACGATGATCGCGGCGGTCATGCCCACGCTGCGTCCCGACGACGCGGTCGCCATCCACACGGCCACGGCGACCGCGGCGGCGACCAACACGGCCGCCACCACCGCGACCAGCACACCCAGGCGCCCGCGCCGAGCGCGCGTGCCGGGGAACGTCGAGGGGACCTCCCAGCCGGCCGTCTCGACCACGCGGTCGCCGCCGTGGGGATCGTCGGGCAGGTCGCTGCGCTGCAGCATGTCCCACCAGGCGGGAGCGCCCCGACCGCGCCGCTGATCCGGGCGGTTTCCCTGCGTGGAACGTGGTGCGTCGTCAGACATGCCGCTGCGGACCCCGACTGGTTCGGCCTGCACCGGAGCGCCCGCCGGCGGGACGTGGGGGGAAGATGACGACGGCTCCGTGCTGCCGATGATACGCGCGGCGCCCCGGCATCACCAGCGCCCCCTCACCGACCTTCCCATGCCCACCACCGCGCCCCGATCCGACCGCGCCCGGCAGCGTGCGCTCGCCGATCTCCAGGCCCGCCATCGCGCCTGCACCCGCTGCGTCGACGCCGGCTGGCTTCCGCAGGCGCGCCCGATCTTCAGCGGCGGCCACCTGGCTCGCGTGGTGCTCGTCGGCCAGGCGCCCGGACCGGTCGAGAACGACGTCGGCCAGCCCTTCTCCGGCCGCGCCGGCCACCAGCTCATGCGCTGGCTGTCCCGCGCCGGGTTCGCCGGCGAGGAGGATGCCCGCCGCCGCATCTATTTCATCTCGGCGACCACCTGCTTCCCCGGCCGCCGCCCCGACGGCGCCGGCGATCGCCGCCCCTCGCCGCGCGAGGTGGAGGCCTGCGCGCCCTGGCGCGAGGGCGTGCTCGACCTGCTCCGCCCGCCGCTGGTGGTGCCCGTCGGTTCGCTCGGCCTCTCCCTGTTCCTGCCCCGGCTGCGCCTCGACGACGCCGTCGGCCGTGCCCTGCTGCCCGACGGCCGCGAACTGCCTGGCGACAGCGACGGGCTGCAAGCCCCCCGCGTCCTGCTCCCGCTGCCCCACCCCAGCGGCCAGAGCCGCTGGCTCAACGATCCCGCCCGCGCCGCGCTCCTCGACCGTGCGCTGGCGCGCCTCGCAGAGCTCACCGCCTGGGCCGAACGGCGCTGATTGCGGGCTCCCGGATGCCCCGCCTGTCCGGTGTTATGATCTGCGGGCTTTATGCCAGCGCCAACAAGCGCTCCCTGACGAGCGATCGCGTGCCGGAGACACAGGACCCGGTCAACCCGCCGGTCGCCGTGGTCAAGAACGCCGAGGAGATCCTCGAGCGCATCTTCGCGCCGACTCCCAAGGCCAGCCCCGTCGAGCAGGCCGAGCGCGTGCTGCGCCGCCCGCGCCAGGTCGTCTACGTCGCGCTCAGCAACCGCAACTTCTTCTGGCGCGCCCACATCACCAAGTTCGTGCTCGACGAGGGCCGCGTGCCGATCACGCCGCAGATGCTCTTCGACTACTACCTGCTCCACACCGTGCCCAAGGAGACGGTGCGCGAGGCCTTCAACAACCTCATCGCCAAGTGCGACGAGATGTGGGTCTTCGGCAACCTCTCGCTGGGCGTCAAGGTGCAGATCGGCATCGCCAAGCGCCTGCGCAAGCCGGTGCGCTACTACGACATCACCGACCTGCCCTACCGCGTGGTGAGCATCCCCGAGGGGCTGGTGCGCGAGGAGAAGCGCGACTAGACGTTGCTGCCGGTGGCGGCAACAACCCGGGCCTCGCTCAGTTGGACTGCACCGGCTCCAGGTCGTGGCAAGGCCTGCCAGCGCAACGGCGCAGCAGGCGATGCGACGACTCAAGACCCGCGAGGGCGATGAGCGTGCGGTTCCCCCCATGCGGCTACACCCTCCTGATCAGGTCGCGCTCGATGCGCTCGCGCGTTGAAACCACCAGCGCGTGCAGCGCATGCCGCTCGCGGGTGGCCTGCTCGATCTGCCGCAGCATCGAGTACAGGTTCTTGATGGCCTTGACCACATCTCCCATGTCCGCGCCCGGCGGCGGCTCGATGCTGGCCAGTGGCACGCCCATGGTCCAGAAGTAGGCCGCGGTGACGTAGTCGAAGGAGAGCGGCCGCAGCGTCTCCAGGCCGTGCTCGCGCTCCAGGGCGGCGAGCTGGTGGAGCGCGCCGCGCAGGTGGCGGAAGCAGCGCTCCACGCTGTCGGAGGGGAAGCGCGGCCGGGTGGGCCGGTCGCGGCCGCGGTCCTCGTTGACCACCATCACCAGCGTCGCGGCCAGCTCGGCGGGCTCCAGCCCTTCGAACCAGCCCTGCTCCAGCGCCTCGGCGACGAGTAGCGCGCTCTCGCCGTACAGCGAGGCGGCCAGCGATCCCAGCGGCGTCGGCCTGTCGTCCTCCAGGAACCCCGCGTCGCGCAGCACGCCGCGATAGGCGCGGAACTCCTCGCGGTAGCGGTCGCGCGCCGCCCGCAGCTCCTGCTCGCCGCCGCTCAGCGTCTCCTCGGAGGCGATGATCTCGTGGCGGTGGGCGCGGTGCTCGGCGAGATAGGGACAGGTGCGGCAGGGACTCTGGTGCTCGCGCTGCTGCGCCTGCTGGAGCTGCCGCCGCATCATCTCGAAGCGCTGGCCCGGGTCCGCGGCGCGCCCGCCGTAGCGTCCGCGCCGCGAGTCGCGCCAGTGCTCCCGCTTGGCCCGGCGGATGCGCGCCTGCAGGGTGCTGGTGTCGTCCAACGCCTTGAGGTACTGGGTCAGCGTCTTCTCGGTGCAGTTCACCGAGGGATGCCGGTACACGGTGGCGCGCAGGTCGGCGAGGCGCTCGCGGAGGTTCTGCTCCTTGTGTCCCCAGTGCTCGTAGCGGGCGGCGTTCTGGAACTGCCCGAAGGAGCGCTCCATGAGCAGCTCGGCCTGCTCGACGCTGCGCGTGCGCAGCAGGTTGAGGGTCATGGTGTAGGTCGGCGAGAACTTCGACTCCACCGCCATCTCGCCGCCGATGGCGGAGTCGTAGATGTCGCGGATGTCGACGTCCTGCTCCTTGAGGATGATGCCGTGGCCGACGACGTCGATGCCGCGCCGGCCCGCGCGTCCCATCAGCTGGGTCAGCTCGCCCGCGGTGAGCGAGTGGAAGCCGGTGCCGTCGAACTTGGTGAAGGACGACAGCACGCAGGCGCGCGCCGGCATGTTGAGCCCCAGCGAGAGCGTCTCGGTGGCGAAGACAACCTTGATGAGCCCGAGCAGGAAGAGCCGCTCGACCGTCTCCTTGGCGTAGGGCAGCATCCCGGCGTGGTGCATGGCCACGCCGCGGCGCAGCAGGTCGAGGCCCAATGCCTCACGGTAGACCCGCTTCTCGTCCTCGTCCTCGACGAGGTCGAGCCGCCGCTGATACTCGGCCTCGATGCGCGCCTTCTCCTCCGCACTGGTGAGGTCGACGTTGTGCACCGCGCAGCGGGAGAGCGCCTCGCGGCAGCCGCGCCGGGAGAAGATGAAGTAGATGGCCGGCACCATGTCGCGCTCGCGGAGGCGGTCGACGACGTGGAGCAGGTCGTTGTCCGGCGCCGCGCGCACATAGCGCAGGCGGCGCTCGTGCAGGGTCTCGTTCTGGGCCATCTCCAGGGTGCGGCGGTGCACGTTGCCGCGCTCGTCGAAGAGCGGGAAGAAGTCGTTGCCCAGGGCCAGCCAGAGCTCGAGGCTGACCGGGCGCTCGGTGCGCACCACGGTGGCCACGTCGCCGCGCAGGCTGCTCATCCAGGCGGCCACCTCGTCGACGTTGGAGATCGTCGCCGAGAGCCCGATGAAGCGGATGTGGCGCGGCGCCTCGATGATGATCTCCTCCCACACCGTGCCGCGCGGGTAGTCGTCGATGTAGTGCACCTCGTCGAGCACCACGTCGCCGACCACGTCGAGGCGCCCCGGCTCGTCGTAGAGCACGTTGCGGAGGATCTCGGTGGTCATCACCACCACGGGCGCGCCGTCGTTGACGGTGTGCTCGCCGGTGACCAGGCCCACGTTGTGGTCGCCGTAGCGCGCGCAGAGGTCGTGGTACTTCTGGTTGCTCAGCGCTTTCAGCGGCGTGGTGTAGACCACGTTGCGCGGCTCGGTGTCGGGACGTCGCAGGTGCGGCGGCGCGTCGAGGCAGCGCCAGACGGCGTACTCGGCGACCAGCGTCTTGCCGCTCGAGGTCGGCGCGCTGACCAGCACACCGCGGTGCGACTCCAGCTTGTGCAGCGCCTCGACCTGGAAGTCGTCGAGCGGCCAGGGCAATGTCGCCTGGAAGGCTCGGACGAGCTCCTCGATCTGCTGCTCCGCCGCCGCGGTCTGCCGTGCCACCACGAATCCGCCCTACAGGTTGACCAATTCGAAGCGCGACTCACCGAGCAGCGCCTCGCCGTCGTCCTCGACCCAGCGCAGCACCTTCTGGCACATCTCGTCGGCGTGGCGGCGGTCGCCGCTGACGCAGACCACGGCCAGGGTGGCCAGCTGCCAGGTGTCCTGATCGTCGACCTCGGCGGCGGCGACGTTGAACTGGCGGCGCAGCCGCGCCAGCAGCGAGCCGACCACCTGCCGTTTCTCCTTGAGGGAGTGGCTCTCGGGCACGTGCAGGGTGAGGGTGAGAGCGCCGACGACCACCCGCCCACGCTAGCAGACAGAGGACCCGGTATCCTGGCGCATCCCTGCCCGCCGGCATGGCACAGCCTGGAGGCCACCCATCTCGTGACCAGCACAGCCACACCCGTCCATCGCCCGGAACCGCAGGCCGCGCCGGGGACCAACCTCGTCCAGCACCTCCAGCGCCAGGTCTCCAGCCGCGCCGCTGAGCCGAGCCTGCGCTTCATGGGCGCCGGCGGACACTGGGTGACCATCACCTGGGGCCAGTTCGGCGCCGCGTCACGGCGGATCGCCGCCTACCTGGTCGAGGAGGGCGTCTCCGAGCAGGCACACGTGGCCATCTGGTCGAACAACCGCCCCGAGTGGCACATCGCCGACGCCGCGGTGCTCAGCCTGCGCACCCGCCCGGTGCCCATCTACCTGACCCTGAGTTCCGAGCAGGCCGGCTACGTGCTCGGTCACTCCGAGGCGCAGGTGGCCTTCGTGGAGAGCCCCGCCCTGCTGGCCAAGCTGCTCGAGGTGCGCGCCCAGCTCCCCGCGCTGCGCCGCGTCGTGGTCGTCGACGGGCTCGACCAGCCGAGTGAGGATGGCTTCGCCATCCCCTGGGCGCAGGCGCTGCACCAGGGCGAGCAGGTCCTGCACCGCCACGGCGCCGAGCTGGACCGCCGCGCCGCCTCGGTGAGCATGGACGACGTGGCCACGCTGATCTACACCAGCGGCACCACCGGACCGCCCAAGGCGGTGATGCTCAGCCACGCCAACATCGCCGCCGCGGTGGCCTCGGTGGCCCAGTTCATCGACGCCCTCCCCACCGACCGCACGCTCAGCTACCTGCCCCTGGCCCACATCGCCGAGCGGATGATCAGCGAGTTCCGGTCATACGTGTACGGAAACGTCACCTACTTCGCGGTCAGCGTCGAGAAGCTCGGCGAGCACCTGCGCGACGTGCGGCCCACCGTCTTCTTCGGCGTGCCGCGCATCTGGGAGAAGATGGCCGCCTCGGTGCGCGGCCAGCTCGCCGCCACCCCGGGGGTGAAAGGGCGGCTGGCCAACTGGGCGATCGGCGTCGGCGAGCGTTGCTCCGACCTGCGCCAGCGCGGCGCCGCTCCGGCCGGGATGCTCGCGGTGCAGCACCGCCTCGCCGACCGGCTGGTGCTCGGCAAGCTGCGCCACGCGCTGGGTCTCGACCAGGCGCGCATCCTGGCCAGCGGCGCGGCGCCCATCGCGCCCGACGTGCTGCGCTTCTTCGACGCCTGCGGCCTGGAGATCGACGAGGTCTACGGCCAGACCGAGAACACCGGGCTCTGCTCGATGAACCGGCCGGGGCGCTCGCGCTTCGGCACCGTCGGCCCCTCGGTGCCCGACTCCGAGCTGCGCATCGCCGAGGACGGCGAGATCCTGGTGCGCAGCGGCATGGTCTTCGCCGGCTACTACAAGGACGCCGAGGCCACCGCGGCGACCATGACCGAGGACGGCTTCCTCTGCACCGGCGACGTCGGCGAGGTCGACGCGGACGGCTTCCTGCGCATCACCGATCGCAAGAAGGACCTGATCATCACCGCCGGCGGCAAGAACATCTCGCCGAGCAACATCGAGACCGCCTTGAAGCGGCACCCGCTGGTGGCCAACGCGGTGGCCATCGGCGACCGGCGGCCCTACGTCACCGCACTGCTCACCCTCGACGCCGATGCCGCACGTGCGTTCGCATCGCAGAACGGGGTCGCGGCGGACGCCGTGCTGGTCGAGGCGCCGGCCATCCGCGAGGCGCTGGAGAAGCACGTGGCCGAGGTCAACGGGCACCTGGCCCACGTCGAGCAGGTCAAGCGCTGGCGGCTGCTGCCCCACGACTTCGAGGTCGGCGTCGAGCTCACCCCCACGCTCAAGGTGAAGCGCAAGGTGGTGAGTGAGCGCTATTCGGCCGATATCGAAGCGCTGTACGGTCCTGCAACGAACGCCTGACGGCGAGATCAAGAACGGAGAAGTCCGCGTAGGATCGCCCTCGTGGCCCCCCGCCCCCGTGTGCTGGTCGTGGAGGATGACGCGGCTCTCCGCAAAGTCCTCGAACTCCGTCTTGGACTGGAGGGCTTCGACGTGACCGTCGCTTCCGACGGCCAGGCGGGGCTCGATGCGCTGGCTGACGTCGATCCCGACGTGGTGGTCACCGACCTGATGATGCCGCGGGTCGACGGCTTCGGCTTCTGCCGCGGTGCCCGCCATCGCGAGGCGTCGCGCGACCTGCCCATCATCGTGCTCACGGCGCGGCAGAAGGACGGCGAGATCGAGCGCCTGCTCGAGCTCGGCGACATCACCTTCATGACCAAGCCGTTCGACGCGCCGCTGCTGACCTCGACCCTGCGCGCACTGACCGCGCGCAAGCGCGAGGCACGCGCGGCCCAGGAAGCGCGTACCGCCTAGAGGTCCCCGGCGCCGGCGGCCGCCTCGTCCCCTGTCTCGGCGTGCCGCCGGCGCGTGCGCTTCAGCGCCGCCACGGCGGCGATGCTCGCGGTCGCGGCGGCGGTTGCGCCTGCCGTGCCGGCGTCGGCCGCTGCAGTGTTGGGCAGTCCCACCGCGTTTGCGCCCTGACCGGTCGACGCCGCGAAGAGGTTGGGCGAGCGCGCGAGCACGTTGTCGCGGTTGGCCGCGATGTACGAGGCCACCCAGTGCGCCAGTGCCTCGATGGTGTGCGTCGGGTTGTAGCCGCCCGCGGTGGTGAACAGCGAGCCGTCGGCGACGAAGAGGTTGGGGATGTCCCAGAACTGGCCGTGGCGGTTGACCACGCTGGTCCTGGGATCGCCGCCCATGCGCATGGTGCCGTGCTGGTGCACCACGTAGCGCGGCGCCACGGTGTAGCTGGTCAGCGGCGTCGGTGTCGGCGCGGTGATGCCCACCGTGCCCGTGGCGCCGACCGCCTGCAGCATCCGCTCGCCGATGGGCACCAGCTGCTGGGCGACGTAGGCGCCGACGGCGACGTCGTTGGGATGGTTGGCGTAGGTCACCCGTGCCACCGGCAGGCCGTAGACGTCCTTGACGGTGGGGTCGAGGTCGACACGGTTCTCGGCGCGGGGCAGGTCCTCGCAGACGCCGAGGATGTACGCCTGCGTGCCGGCCACGCTGGCCATCTCCTGCAGCAGTCCCTGGCCCCAGCCGCCGGCGGGGGAGAAGGTGTTGCCGCCGCCGGGATAGAAGCCGGGCGGCTTCATGATCGAGATGGCCAGCGAGATGGGACCGCCGGTGCCGAAGGGATACCCCGGCGAGTTGCCGCTGGTGCTGACCACGCCGCCGCGCGGGAAGACGACGCCTGCCGGGAGGTCCCTGCGATTGCTGAGGTCCTGCAGGTCGTCGAGGCTGATGGTGTTCCAGGCGCCGCGGTAGGTGTCCCAGGAGTTGACGCCGTCGGTGATGCTCACCACCGCGCTGGGGTTGTGGTGGGTGGTCAGGTTCTGGCCGACCATGCCACTTTCGTTGTTGCCCAGCCCGTTGCGATGCTGCGGGTTGGCGCTGAGCAGGGCGAGGCGCGGCGTGTCGACCGTGGAGCAGGCCAGGATGACCAGCCGCGCGGGCTGCTCGTGCAGGTTGAAGTCGCGATCGAGGTAGAGCACGCTGCGGGCGAAACCCTTGCTGTCGAGCGCGACCTGGACCGCGCAGCACTCCGGGCGGATCTCGCAGCGTCCCGTCGCGAGCGCGCGCTGCAGGACGGTGGCCAGCGTCGACGACTTGGCGCCGTTGGGGCAGCCCCAGCCGTTGCAGAACCCGCAGTTGACGCAGGCGTGGCGCCCCTGGAAGCCCTCCACCGTGTTGATGGCGCAGGGCGTTGGGTAGGGATGCAGACCGAGCTGCTGCGCCGCCTTGTCGAAGGCGATGCCCTCGAAGCGCTGCGCCACCGGCGGCAGCGGGTAGGGCTGCGAGTAGTGCAGGCCGAACTGCTGCGCCAGCGCGTTGGCTGGCGGCTGGTACTGCGCGCCCGGGTAGCTGCTCGGCGGCGGGAAGCCGGGTGCGATGCCGGCGATGCCGACGGCGTGCTCGACTGCGGTGTAGTGCGGCTCCAGGTCGTCGTAGCCGAGCGGCCAGTCGTCGAGCGTCGAGTCGGGCGGCGTGCCGTAGAGGCTGCGCATGCGGAACATGTCGGGGATGAAGCGGAAGGAGGCGGCCCCGTAGTGGAAGGAGCCGCCGCCGACGCAGCGCGAGAGCGGGCTGACGTGGTTGACCTGGGCCGGCTGCTCCGGCGACTGCCGGAAGGTGCGCGGCTCGATGAGGATGTCCTGGGTGTAGAAGTCGCGGTAGCCGAACTTGACGTCGTCGTTGCTGAAGGCGGTTTCGGTCAGCCACGGCCCTTTCTCGAGGACGGTGACCTTGAAGCCGGCCTCGGCCAGCACCCAGGCGGCGATGCCGCCGCCGGCGCCGGAGCCGACGATGAGGACCTCGACCTCGGGGAGCGCCATCTGCGTCAGCAGCTCCTCATGCGGAAGGGGCCGGCCATGTCGTCGGCGGTCCAGCCCTGGTTGGGCCCAGGGCCGCCGCTGTCGACGAAGGACGGGCCGCTGAAGGCGATGGCGCGCCAGTAGATCCAGTCGGGATTGCCGCCGTAGACCGGATCTCCGAAGCAGGACTCGGCGACGTGGTCGAGCAGGGTGAAGAAGAAGGGCTGGTTGCCCTCACCCTTGAAGCCGTACTCGTACGCCTCCTGCGCGTGCAGGGCACGCAGCACGGATTCGCGCTGCTGCGCCGTCGCAGTGTCGAAGCTGAGCGGGGCGACGGCGGCGTCGAGGGCCTGGACGCCGTCGCGGTAGAGCTGCTGCAGGCGCTGCAGCTCGGAGGGCCAGGCGCCGGGACGCGCGGGCGGACGGGGGCCGTCGCCGTACCAGCCGATGCGCTTGGCGGCCCAGAGCGGATAGGCGCCCCGGGCGGGGAAGACCGGTGCGCCGGCCACCACGTAGGGCGGGCGGCGGACGCCGGCGGCGAAGATCATGGCGCCGCTGAGCAGGTTCTCGATGTAGTCGACGGCGCCGGCGTCGCCGGCGGCGGGGAGGGTCATCGAGCCGCACTGGCGCGTGTTCACCGTGGCGCCGGGGACGGCGGTGTTCGCCGCCGCCTGCAGCACGGCGCGCTCGTGCGGGGTGAAGGTGAAGGTGGTGGCGGCGTAGGCGTCGAGGGCGCGCAGGCGCAGGGGGATGGGCAGCAGCGTGGCGCCCGCGGCGGCGGCGCAGAGGGCGAGGAACGAGCGGCGCGTGGCGCGCAGCTCGGCCAGGCTGTTCACGCTGCGCGGCGGCGGCGGAGTCGCGCGGCCGCGGCGAGCAGCAGGGCTGCGGCCGCGACCCCCGCGGTGGGCGCGGCGGCGCCTCCGTTCGCGGTGTTCGGCAGGGCGGCGAGCGTGGCGTTGCTGACGCTGCTGGCCACAACGTGCGAGCCGTTGCTGTTGCCGCCGTTGCCGCCGTGCTGCGAAGAAGCGCTGAGGTCGGCCAGCGGGTAGCTCGCTGTGTAGGCGCTGTGCCCGACCGGCGGCACCTCGCAGAGGCAGCCGTAGGACTGGTCGGTGTCCGGCGCGGCGTCGCCGATGCCGCGATAGCCGGCGCCGTACCACATGGCCAGGCCGCTTGCGCCCATGGGGTCGACGTCGAAGTAGGCGCCGTGCACCCAGTGGTACGGCGAGGTGCGCGTGCCGCTGCCGGCCAGGTACTGCGGGCCGTTGTAGTAGCGGCCTTCGAAGGGGAAGTGGTGGTAGATGCTGCTGTCGCCCTCGAACTCGAGGCCGTAGCCGTCGATCTGCGGATAGGCGGTGCAGTCCGAGCCGGCGGCGGGGTTGAAGAACTTGTCGCTGCACAGGTTCTTGATGTTGGGGCTGTGGTTGTCGAACGGCGAGCTGACGTTGAGCTGCGAGGCGTTGAAGCGCGCCGCCCAGTGGCCGTCGGCGCCCGGGGAGGTGGCGTTGCCGGTGGGGATCTGGGCGAAGTCGATCAGGATGCGATGGCAGCCGGCGCAGAGCGGCCCGAAGTCGCTGGCGAAGTAGTGCAGCATGCAGTAGGGGCCGTGCGTGCCGGGCGGCGCGGGGATGCCCGCGGGCGGCGCGGCGACGACGCTGCCGTCGGGGACGGTGCCGCCATCGGCCGCGGCGTGCTGGGTCTCGCCGCCGCAGGTGCCGACGCCGAGTGGCGGCGGGGCGTCCTCGGGGTCGGAGGCGTAGTCGGAGATGGGGACGAGCTGCACCGTGGCGGGCTGGTAGAAGCGCCAGCGGGCGGTGGCGTCGACCAGCGGCCCGAGCGCGGCGACGCACTGCGAGAGCTGTGGCGCGTAGTCGCACGGTGAGGTGCCCTGCGGGGCGGTCTGCGCGGCTGCCGGAGCCGCGGTGGCGGCGCCGCCGAGCAGGCAGGCGACGGTTCCCCCCAGCGCGATGGTGAGCCGCAGCGACGGCCGTCGAGGCGTGGTCACATGGGTCCAGACGCGTCGAGCCCCGCGGCTCTTGCAGAAAACGCGCCGAACGGAGCTGCGCCGTGGACCGGTTGCCCGGTCAGAGGACCGAGAGCAGCTTCTGCCGCAGCTCCTCGAGCCGCTCGAACTCCTCGAGCGGGGGCTTGCCGCCGCCCGAGTGCCCGGGGAACTTGAGCCGCTGCACCGCCTCGGCGAGCGTCTGCACCTCGTCCTCGGTCAGCCGCACCAGGCGACCCTCCGGGGCGCGGCTCGGTGCGGGCGCGGGGGCCGCGGCGGCCGGCGTCGAGCCTTCGGGGCGGGTGGCGGGCGGCTCGCCGTTGTCGGTCCGGGTGGGCTGGAAGAGCTCCTCCGAGCCGCGCAGCTGGGCGCGGCGGAAGCCCGGCATCACACCGCCTCCTTGGCCCGGTCGCGCTCCAGCACGGCGGCGGCCAGGGCGCGATAGGAGCGGGCGCCGGCGGAGCTGTCGGCGTACTGCAGGATCGACTGGCCGGCCAGCGGACACTCCGCGAAGCGGATCGAGGAGTCGACGCGAACGTCGAAGACCTGCTCGCCGTAGTTCTCGCGGACCAGCTCGAGCACCTCCTGGCTGTGCAGCGTGCGCGGCTTGTAGATCGTCGGCAGGATGCCGGCGATGGTCAAGCCGGGGTTGAGCTTGGCGCGGACGCGGTCGATGGTGCGCTGCAGCTGCTGCATGCCCTTCATGCCGAAGTACTCGCACTGCAGCGGGATGATCACCTCGGTGGCGGCCACCAGCGCGTTGATGCAGAGCAGGCCCAGCGAGGGCGGGCAGTCGATGACCACGTAGTCGTAGTCGTCGAGGATGGGCTCCAGCTTCTCCTTGAGCACCGACTCGCGGCCGAACTCGGTGACCAGGGCCAGCTCGGCGCCGCTCAGCTCGATGTTGCTGGGCAGGAAGTCGACGCCGATCTCGTCGGTGTGGAGGCGAACGTCGGCGGCCGCGACCTGGTGGTCGGTGAGCAGGTTGTAGACCGACAGCTCCAGCTCGTCAGGGCGGCGCACACCCATGTTGATGGTGAGGTGGCCCTGGGGGTCGAGGTCGATGGCCAGGACCCGCTGCCCGCTCTCGGCGAGCGCGCCCGCGAGGTTGACGGCCGTTGTCGTCTTGCCGACGCCGCCCTTCTGGTTGGCGATCGCCAGGACGCGGGTCACGTGCGGGCCGAACAGATGCGCTCCACCGAGCCGGTATCATACCGAAGCGGCAGCGGCGCGGCCCTCTTTTGGGTAACCTTCCGGGGCCCGACGTCCGGCCGCTTGCGCGAGGCCGGGCCGACGCACTGGGCGGCGCGGCGCGGGGGGCGCCGAACGAGCAGGGCTGGGTCTGCGTGCAACCAATGGAGTTCGAGCGTGGCTGAAGCTGAACGTGTCAAGCCTCGGGCGCTGTACGTCGAGGAAGCGATCCAGCTGGCCCTGGAGAGCCGCTGGCAGGAGGCGGTGACCGTCAACCGCACCGTCCTCGACAAGTACGGGCCCGACGAGGACGCGTACAACCGGCTGGGCAAGGCGCTGAGCGAGCTCGGCCAGCTCGACGAGGCGCTGGAGAGCTACGGCGAGACGCTCAAGCTCAACCCGCTCAACGTCATCGCCCAGAAGAACCAGCGCAAGCTCAGCGCCCTGCTGCAGCAGCCGGCCCGGGTCGAGGGCGTCACCGGCGGGGTCGACGTCGACCTCTTCGCCGAGGAGCCGGGCAAGTCCGCCCTGACCGTGCTCGCCCCGCCCAGCGGCGGCGTGCTGGTCCAGGTGGCGCCGGGCGACCCGGTGGAGCTGGACCCGGCCAGCGGCGTGCTCCATGCCACCACCGCGCGCGGCGTGGCCCTGGGCGACGTCGAGGCCAAGATCTCGCGGCGCCTGATCCCGCTGATGGACACCGGCAACCGCTACAGCGCCGCCGTGGCCCGGGCGGAGGACGACCGCATCGAGATCATGATCCGCGAGGTCTTCCAGTCGCCCGAGAACTCCCGCAAGTCCTCCTTCCCCATCTCGCGCGGCAAGCGCGAGGAGTTCCGGCCCTATGCCAAGGAGTCCCTGCTGGCCTCCCGCGGCAGCGACTGGGAGTCGATCGAGGTGGAGGAGGACGAGGCCCTCGCCGGTGGCGGCGGAGAGGAGGGCGAGGAGGATTTCGAGGGCATGCAGACCGTCGAGTCCGACCTCGACGAGAGCGGATCGGGCGACTTCGACGAGGAGCCGGACGAGGACGTGCGACCTGAGGATCAATACTGACGCGTAGTACCACAGCGATGTGGTAGTATACACGGCGTTGTCGGGCCCGGTTGCGGCTTGGCGGTGCGCCGTGAGGCTGGTAGACTGAACGGCAATCTTCCCCGTCGTCCGGGATCCTTCGAGGTCTCGCACTGGCGGGGACTATTTTTTGCACCGCGTCGCCGTCTTCCTCGACTACCAGAACGTCTACATGCAGGCGCGGCGGTGCTTCGGTGGCGGCCGCGCCGGGCGGCTGGACGGCCAGGTCGATCCGCTTGCGCTCGGCAACTGCTCGCCCTGCGCCGATCCCCATTTCCGTCCGGGCTGGAGGAGGTTCGCGTCTACCGGGGCCTCCCGGACGAAGGTCGCGACCCGCGCGGCTATGCGGCGGTGAGACGCCAGGCCGAGGCGTGGCAGGCGCACGACAGGCGGGTCAAGGTCTTCACCCGCCCGCTGCGCTACCCCCGCGACCACCCGCGCTCGCGACCCCAGGAGAAGGGTGTCGACGTGCTCCTCGCCGTCGATTTCGTGCGGCTGGCGCTGCAGGGCGCCTATGACGCCGGCATCCTGATGTCGCACGACACCGACCTGGTGCCCGCGCTGGAAGCCGTGATCGGGCTTCGAGGGCCGCGCTGCGAGGTCGCGGCCTGGGCGGCCACCTCGACGTCGGGGCAGCGCCTGCGTGTGCCCGGCGTCCCGCTCTGGTGCCACCACCTCACCGCCATCGACTACGCCGCCGTCGCCGACCCCCGCGACTACACCCGCCCCTGACCCGGGCACGGGCGTTCGGAGCCCGAAACCCGCTCCCCGGTACACTTCGCCCGTGGACAACGCCTCTCCCGTCGACGGTGCCGGCGCGCCGCGGGGGCGGGCCGGCGGGTTCAGCGACTGGCTGCCGGGCCCCGCGGCGCGGCGCCGGGCGGTGAGCGACGCATTCCTCGACGCCTTCGCAGCCTGGGGCTACGGCCTGGTGGCCACGCCGGTGGTCGAGCCGCTCGACACCGTGGCCGCCGGCATCGGCGCCGGGCGGCAGGCCTCGCTCTTCCGCTTCATGGACGCCGACGGCTCGCTGCTGGCGCTGGTCGGCGAGCGCACCGTCAGCGTGGCCCGGGTGGTGGCCACCCAACTGCGCGAGGGGCCCTTCCCGCTGCGCCTCTGCTACGCGGGCCCGGTGCTGCGCAACCAGGCGCTGCTCGGCGGCCGCCGCCGGGAGACGCTGCAGGCCGGCTGCGAGCTGATCGGCAACGCCGGGCTGGCCGCCGACGCCGAGTGTGTGGCGCTGTCGGCCCGCGCGCTGGAGAGCGCCGGGCTCGGCGGGGTGCAGATCGACGTCGGCCACGCCGACTTCCTGCCCGGCCTGCTCGAGGGCGCGGGCCTCGACGACGCCACCCGCGAGCGCGTGCTGCAGGCACTGCAGGACCGCGACCTGGTCGCCGTCGAGGAGGCGCTGGAGGGCACCGAGGTCGGCGAGGCGGAGCGCTCGCTGCTGCTGCGTTTCCCCGCGCTGCGCGGTGGCCGCGAGATCCTCGACGCCGCCGCCCAGGGCCTGCGCGCCGAGCGCCCCGTGCGCGCCCTCGACGAGCTGCGCCGCCTCTGGGACCTTCTGGCCGCCCATGGCCTGAACGGCGGCGTGCTGCACCTCGACCTCGGTGCGGTGCGCGACTGGGACTACTACACGGGCCCCATCTTCGAGCTCTTCACCCGCGACCTCGGCTTCCCGCTCGGCGCCGGCGGACGCTACGACTCGCTGCTGGCCCGCTTCGGCGAGCCGCTGCCCGCCACCGGCTTCGTGATCTACGTCGACCGCTGCTGCGACGCGCTGCTGCGCCGCGAGTCGCGCTTCGACGCCCCCGCACCGCTGCGCGTCGCATACGCGGACGGGCAGGGTCGCGCCGCCATGGCACTGGCCCAGCGCCTGCGCGAGTGCGGCGTCGCCGTGGCCGCCGACCTCGATCCCAGCCAGGCGCCGGGCCCGGGAGTTCATGCCTACGTCGACAGCAACACCTCGGTGCGCTGGCACGACGGAGCCACGTGGCAGACCGGCAGCGTCGCGCAGGCGGTCGACGCGCTGGCGCCCGGCGGACCGGCCCCCGCGCTGCAGCTGGAGCGCCGCGGCGCATGAGCGCGCTGCGCATCGCATTGCCCAACGGCACGCTGCTCGACGGCGCCTGCGACCTGCTCCGCGAGGCGGGCATCGCCGACGTGCGCCCCGAGCAGTTCGACGAGGCGCTCATGCTGGAGAGCCAGGGCCACCAGCTGGTCAAGACGCGCCCCACCGACGTGCCCGTCTACGTCGAGATGGGCGCCTGCGACTGCGGCATCGTCGGCAAGGACATCCTCTGGGAAGCTGCGCGCGACTGCTACGAGCTGGTCGATCTGCGCTTCGGCGGCTGCCGCCTGGTGCTGGCCGCGCCGCAGGGCTCGACGCTGGCGCGCGGGCAGTGGCCGCCGTCGCTGCGCGTGGCCACCAAGTATCCGCACGCGGCGCGGCGCTTCTTCGACCGCATCGGCGTCGTCGCCGAGCTGATCAAGCTGCACGGCTCCATCGAGCTGGCCCCCGCGACCGGCCTCGCCGACGCGGTGCTCGACATCACCGCCTCGGGACGCACGCTGCGCGCCAACCGGCTCGTCGAGGTGGCCGAGGCGGGCCGCTCGTCGGCGCGGCTGATCGTCAACCAGGCGTCGCTCAAGACGCGCGCCGCCGAGGTCGACGCCATGGCCACCGCGCTGCGTCGCGTCGTCGACGCGCGCGCCGTCGCCGCGCAGGGCGCGGCATGAGCGCGCGGCGCGCATGAGCATCACGCTGCGCCGTCTCGAGGCCGCGCAGTGGCGCGCCGAGATGCGGGGCGCGCGCCGCTTCGTCGAGCCCGACGCCGACGCGCAGGGCCGCGAGCGGCTGCGTGCGGTGTTCGGGCGCGAGATCAGCGCCGAGCAGGCGGTGCGCGAGATCGTCGACGACGTGCGCCGCCGCGGTGACGCCGCGCTGCGCGAGTGGACAGAGCGCATCGACGGCGTCGACGTCGCAACGGTGCGCGCCGACAGGGACTCGCTGCGCCGCGCCTGGGAGGACACGCCGCGCGCGGTGCAGGAGGCGCTGCAGCTCGCGCACCGTCGCATCAGGGACTTCCACGAGCTGCAGCGCGACGAGCGTCTGCGCGGCACGCCCGAGCTGGGCCTGCGCCCGACACCGCTGCGCCGAGCCGGCTGCTACGTGCCCGGCGGCCGCGCCGCGTATCCCAGCACGGTGCTGATGAACGCCGTGCCCGCGCAGGTCGCGGGCGTCGACAGCGTCGCCATCGCCACGCCACCTGCCGCCGGCGGCCGGCCGCATCCCTTCGTGCTCGCCGCCGCGCACCTCATCGGCGTCGACGAGGTGCTGGCCATGGGCGGCGCGCAGGCCATCGCCGCGCTCGCCTACGGCACGGAATCCGTGACGGCCGTCGACAAGATCGTCGGCCCCGGCAACCTCTACGTGACCCTCGCCAAGCGCGCGGTGTTCGGCGCCGTCGGCGTCGACGGCATGGCCGGCCCCAGCGAGGTGCTCGTCGTCGCCTCCGAAGGTGCGGACCCGCGCTACGTCGCCGCCGACCTCGTCTCGCAGCTCGAGCACGACCCGCTGGCCTGGGCGGTGTGCATCACCGACAGCGCAGCGCTGGCAACCGACGTCGAGCGCGAGTTCACGCGCGCCGCCGAGTCTGCGCAGCGCGCCGGCATCATCGAGGCCGCCGCGGGCGCGCATGGGATGGTGGTGCTCTGCCGCGACATGGAGGAGGCGCTGGTGCTCAGCGACGAGTTCGCGCCCGAGCACCTCGAACTGCAGGGCGACACCGCCGAGGCGCTGGTCGACCGCGTCCGCTGCGCCGGCGCCATCTTCGTCGGCGGCGCAACGCCGGTGCCCATGGGCGACTACATCGCCGGCCCCAACCACACGCTGCCCACCGGCGGCGCGGCGCGCTTCAGCGGTCCGCTCTCGGTGATGGACTTCGTCAGATGGTCGAGCGTCACACGGCTCAGCGCGAACGACGTCGAGCAGCTCGGTCCCGCCGCCTGCACCCTGGCCGAGGCGGAAGGGCTGCACGGCCACACCGAATCCATCCGCCTGCGCCTCAACGCCAGGACGCCCGCATGAGCACGCCGCGATCCGCGCGGCGCGAGCGCACCACCAAGGAGACGCAGATCACCTGCGCGCTCAGCGTCGACGGCAGCGGCCGCGCCGACATCGAGGTGCCGCTGCCCTTCCTGCGCCACATGCTGGAGGCGTTCACCAAGTACAGCGGCATGGACGTCACGTTACACGGCCAGGGTGACGTCGACGTCGACGCGCACCACCTGGTCGAGGACGTGGGCCTGGTGCTCGGCGCCACCCTCGCCGAGGCGCTCGGCGACCGCGCCGGCATCCGCCGCTTCGGCCACGCCTTCGCGCCGCTCGACGAGGCGCTGGTGCGCGTCGTCCTCGACTTCAGCAACCGCCCGTACGTGGTCTACGAGATGGAGCCGCTGCACGGCCGCATCAACGACTTCGACGTGCAGCTGCTCGGCGAGTTCGTGCGTGCGCTGGCCCAGACGGCGGGCATCTCGCTGCACGTCGACTACATCCGCGGCGAGAACCTGCACCACATCGCCGAGGCCGCCTTCAAGGCGCTGGGCCTGGCCACTCGCGAGGCGCTGGCCCAGATCGGCGGCGGCGTGCCCTCGACCAAGGGCGTGCTGTGACGCCGGCGCCGCGCATCGCCATCTGCGACTACGGCGTCGGCAACCTGCGCAGCGTCGAGCGCGCGCTGCTGCACGCGGGCGCGGAGGTGGTGCTCACCGGCGACGCGGACGAGATGCGCGCATGTGCGGGCGTGGTGCTGCCCGGCGTGGGCGCCTTCGGTGCCGCCGTCGACGCATTGGAGTCCACCGGGCTTGGCGAGGTGGTCAAGGACATCGCCCACAGCGGCACGCCGCTGCTCGGCGTCTGCCTCGGCCACCAGCTCCTCTTCGAGGAGAGCGACGAGAACGGTGGCCGCCACGGCCTCGGCCTGCTGCCGGGACGCGTGGTGCGGCTCGGCACCGAGCGCGGCAAGATCCCGCACATGGGCTGGAACCAGCTCCACCTCGCCACGCCCACACCGTTCTTCGACGGCGTCGACGAAGGCGCCTACGCCTACTTCGTGCACTCCTACGCCGCCACCGGCCAGACCACCGACACCGACGCGGTCGTCGCCACCACCGACTACGGCGGCCCCATCGTCGCCGCGTGCGCGCGCGACAACGTGTGGAGCACGCAGTTCCACCCGGAGAAGAGCGGCACCGCCGGCCTGCGGCTGTACGGCAACTTCGTCAGAGTCTGCGCACGGGTAGCAGCGTGATCGTCATCCCCGCGGTCGACGTGCGCGGGGGACGCTGCGTGCGCCTGCTGCGCGGCGACTACGCGCAGGAGACGGTGTACTCCGACGATCCCACCCAGCAGGCCATCGGCTTCGTCCGCCGCGGTGCCACCCGCGTGCACATCGTCGACCTCGACGCCGCGCGCGGCCAGCCGGACGTGCTCTCACGCGACGCGGTGCGCGCCGCGGTGCGCGCCCTGCACAGCATGGAGGTGCAGGTGCAGGTCGGCGGCGGTGTGCGCAGCTCCGCAGCGGCAACGTCGTGGATCGACCTCGGCGCCGACTACGTGGTGCTCGGCAGCCTGGCGCTGCGCGACCCCGAGACGGCCGAGCAGATCTGCCGCGCCCATCCCCACCGTGTCCTGCTCGGCCTCGACGTGCGCGGTGACGTCGCCCAGGCGCAGGGCTGGACCGAGGCGGCGGGCGACGCGGCGGAGCACCTGCAGCGCTGGCGGCAGTGGCCCGCCGCGGGCGTGGTGCGCACCGACGTGGGCCGCGACGGCGCGCTGCTCGGCCCGGACATCGACGGGCTGCGCGCCTGCGTCGACGCCTACGGCGGCCCGGTCATCGCCAGCGGCGGCGTGGCCGGCGTCGAGGATCTCGACGCCTGCGCGCAGGCCGGCGCCGCCGGCGCCATCGTCGGCCGCGCCCTCTACGAAGGTCGCCTCGATCTCTCCGATGCGCTGGCCCGCTTCCCCGCCAGGACTCGGGGCGACGCCGACGCCGGAGTGCACGCATGACCCTCGCCCGCCGGGTCATCCCCTGCCTCGACGTCGACGCCGGCCGCGTCGTCAAGGGCACGCAGTTCGTCGACCTGCGCGACGCGGGTGACCCCGCCGAGCTGGCCGCCCGCTACAACCAGGACCTCGCCGACGAGCTGGTCTTCCTCGACATCACCGCCTCGCACGAGACGCGTCCCATCCTGCTCGACGCGGTGCGCCGCACCGCCGACTCGGTGTTCATCCCGCTCACCGTGGGCGGCGGCATCCGCAGCCTCGACGACATGGAGGCGCTGCTCCGCGCCGGCGCCGACAAGGTGTCGCTCAACACCAGCGCGCTGCACGACCCCGGCCTGATCACCCGCGGTGCCGAGCGCTTCGGCGAGCAGTGCATCGTGGTCGCCGTCGACGCGCGGCGCGAAGGCGGCGGTTGGGGCGTCTACACCCATGGCGGCCGCAACCCGGCGGGCCGCGACGCCGTGCAGTGGGCTCGCGAGGCCACCGAGCGGGGCGCCGGTGAGATATTGCTGACCAGCATGGATCGCGACGGCACCCAGACGGGCTACGACATCGAGCTGACCCGCGCGGTCGCGGACGCGGTGAGCGTCCCGGTGATCGCCAGCGGCGGCGCCGGCTCACCCGAGCACCTCGCAGAGGTGCTCACCGAGGGGCATGCCGACGCGGCGCTGGCCGCCTCGATCTTCCACTTCGAGGCGCACCCCGTGCCCCAGACCAAGCGCTACCTGCGCGACCACGGGGTGCCGGTGCGGCTGTGACCGCGACGACGCATCGCCCGCCGCTGCGCATCCCCCGCGTCGCGGCCGCGCTGCGCCTTCCCCTCTGGCAGCGCGGCCAGGCCAAGCTGCGCCAGCGCTGGGGCTTCGACTTCAACTCCCCCGACGCGCTGCAACGGGTCGACGGGCTGCTCGCCGAGAAGCCGGACGACGCCGACCGCGTCCTCCTGCGCAGCTCGGTTCTGGCCGTGCGTGGCAGCAACGAGGAGGCCGAGAAGGAGGTCCGCCGCGCGCTGGCGCTGCAGCCCGACCATGCGCGTGCCCACACCACGCTGGCCACCCTGCTGGTGCAGCGTGGCGAGAACGCCGAGGCGCTGCAGGAGGCGCGCCGCGCCGCCGAGCTCGACGCCGGCGATCCCACCGTGCAGTACAACCTGGGGCTCGCCGAGTGGACCGCCGGCGATCGCGGCCAGGCCAACGCCGCCTTCCAGACAGCCTGGAACATCCTCTACGGCGAGGTGCATCCGGGCGCCGCGCAACCGCCCTGGTGGCGGCGCGTGTTCCGGCGCGGCAGCCTGGGCACGGCGCCGCCGGAGGAGAAGCCAGGTGCCTGAGCCGAAGTTCGGTCCCGACGGCCTGGCCCCCGCCATCGCGCAGGACGCCACCACCGGCGCCGTGCTCACCCTGGCCTACATGAACCGCGAGGCCTGGGAGGCGACGCTGCGCACCGGCCGGGCCACCTTCTGGAGCCGTTCGCGCAACCAGCTCTGGGAGAAGGGCGCCACCAGCGGCAACACCCTGCACGTGCGCGGCATCCGGCTCGACTGCGACGCCGACGCGGTGCTGCTGCTCGTCGACCCGGCCGGTCCCGCCTGCCACACCGGTGCGACCTCGTGCTTCTTCCAGGAGGTCGAGGCGCCGCCCGCGCAGGACGAGTCGGGTTGAGGCCCACCGACCGCGTCGACGGCTACCTGCCCATCGGCGCCTACGGCCTGATCGGCGACTGCCGCAGCGCCGCGCTGGTGGGCCACGACGGCAGCATCGACTGGCTCTGCCTGCCGCGCTTCGACGATGCCTCCATCTTCGGCCGCATCCTCGACGCCAGGAAGGGTGGCCACTGGCAGATCGGCCCACGCGGCCCGCACGACGTGCTGCAGCGCTACAGCGACCGCGGCAACGTGCTGCGCACCACCTTCACCACGCGCACCGGCTGCGTGGTGCTCACCGACTTCATGCCGGTGCACCGCGACACCATCGCCCACCACGCCCGGCCACACTCGCATCCGCGCATCGTGCGGCTGGTCGAATGCCTGAGCGGCGAGGTGGCGGTGCGCAACGAGGTGGTGCCCGCGCCCGACTACGCGCGGCAGGACGCCGGCAGCTTCCGCAGCGAGGACGGCCGCTACCACGGCGACACCGACTCGCTGCACGTCTGCATCCGCGGCTCCTGTCCCGTCGAGGGTCCGCGGCAGGTCATCGAGATGCGCGCCGGTGACGCCGTCGCCTTCGCGCTGGCCACCAACGAGCCGGGCGAGTGCGACCCGCTGCAGTGGCACGTGGAGCGCGCCTGGACGATGCTGCGCGAGACCCAGGAGTTCTGGTGGCACTGGGTGAGCGGCATCCGCTACGACGGCCCCTACCAGGAGAAGGTCTGGCGCTCGGCGCTGGCGCTCAAGCTGATGACCTACACGCCGACGGGGGCGATCATCGCCGCGCCGACCACCAGCCTGCCCGAGGAGATCGGTGGCGAGCGCAACTGGGACTACCGCTTCACCTGGCTGCGCGACGCCTCCTTCACCCTCTTCGCCTTCTTCCAGCTCGGCCTCACCGAGGAGGCGCACGCCTTCTTCCAGTGGCTCACCCGCATCGGCATCGGCGCCGGCCGCGACGCCGTCCTCGACAACCTCTACACCCTCGACGGCAAGCGCAACGCGCACGAGGCCGGCCTCGACCACCTGGAGGGCTACCGCGGCTCGCGGCCGGTGCGCACCGGCAACGGCGCGGCCCGGCAGCTGCAGCTCGACGTCTACGGCGAGGTGCTCGACAGCGCCTACCTCTACGCGCGGTTCGGCGGCGAGATCTCGCACGCGCTCTGGAAGGAGCTGCGCGCCATCGTGGACATGGCCATCGCCCGCTGGCACGAGCCGGACTCCTCGATCTGGGAGGTGCGCGGCGGCGAGCAGCACTTCACCTACAGCAAGGTGATGTGCTGGACAGCCGTCGACCGCGGCCTGCGCATCGCCGAGCGCTTCGGCCTGCCCCACGACGCCGAGCGCTGGCGCTCGGCACGCCGCGCCATCCATCGCCGCGTGGTCGGCGAGGCCTGGTCGGAGCGGCGCAACGCCTTCACCCAGGCGCTGGGCAGCGAGGCGCTCGACGCCGCGGTGCTGCGCATGAGCCAGGTGCGCTTCCTCAAGGACCACGATCCCCGCATGGCCTCGACCGTCGACGCCATCGCCGAGGAGCTGCGCGAGGGCGTGCTGCTGCGCCGCTACCGCGTCGAGGAGACCGACGACGGCCTGCGCGGCGACGAGGGCGCCTTCCTCATGTGCTCCTTCTGGCTGGTCGACGCCTACGCCCACCTGGGACGCCTCGAGGACGCGCAGCGCCTCTTCGAGAGGTTGCTCTGCTTCGGCTCGCACTGCGGGCTCTTCGCCGAGGAGAGCGACGCGCGCACCGGCGAGCTGCTCGGCAACTACCCGCAGGCCTTCACCCATCTCGCCCTGGTCGGCGCCGCGGTCAACATCGAACGGCTGCGGCACCGCCAGATCGGGCCCCACGGGTTGCGGCCGTCGCGGACCAAAACGCACACGGCGACGCGATCCCGCGAGCGCGGCGATCCGGCGGGGTGAGGTCGTCGACGTGCGTGCCATGGTTCTCGACGCGCCGCGCACACCGCTGCAGCTGCGCGACGTGCCCGTGCCCGCACCCGGCAGCGGCCAGGTGCTGCTGCGCGTGCACGCCTGCGGGCTCTGCCGCACCGACCTGCACGTCGTCGACGGCGAGCTGACCCACCCCAAGCTGCCGCTCATCCCCGGGCACCAGGTCGTCGGCACCGTCGAGGCCGCCGGAGACGGTGTCGAGAACGTGGCCACTGGCGACCGCGTCGGCGTGCCCTGGCTGGGCTGGACCTGCGGTGAGTGCCGCTACTGCCGCGCCGGTCGCGAGAACCTCTGCGAGCGCGCCCGCTTCACCGGCTACGACATCGACGGCGGCTACGCCGAGTACACCATTTGCGACGCGCGCTTCTGCTTCGCCATCCCCGAGGGCTACCCGGACCTGCAGGCGGCGCCGCTGCTCTGCGCGGGGCTGATCGGCTACCGCTCCCTGCTGGCCGCGGGCGACGCGGAGCGGCTCGGCCTCTACGGCTTCGGCGCGGCGGCGCACATCGTCATCCAGGTGGCGCGCCACCAGGGGCGGCGAGTCTTCGCCTTCACGCGTCCCGGCGACGAGGCGTCGCAGCGTTTCGCAGTGCAGCTCGGCGCGGAATGGGCGGGTGACACCGCGCAGGGCGCACCCGAGGAGCTCGACGCCGCGATCATCTACGCGCCTGCGGGCGAGCTGGTTCCCGCCGCGCTGCGCGCCACCGCGCGCGGCGGCACCGTGGTCTGCGCCGGCATCCACATGAGCGACATCCCCTCTTTTCCCTACGAGATCCTCTGGGGCGAGCGGAGCGTCCGGTCGGTCGCCAACCTCACCCGCCGCGACGGCGTCGAATTCCTCGCCCTGGCGCCGCGCATCCCGGTGCAGACGCAGGTGCTGCCGTTCCCGCTCGAACAGGCCGGTGCGGCGCTCGACACCCTGCGACGCGGCGACGTGCAGGGCGCCGCGGTGCTGGTCGTCGACTCGGCGAGCTAGCCGCGCGGCGGCGCGGCCGGCGGATACAGCGCGCCCCACTGGGGCGGCGGCGGCACCACCTGTGCACGCGTGCCGTCGGGCTGCCATTCCGCCAGGCGGCGCTGCGCCAGTCCCAGCATCATCACCACGATGCCCAGCGCCACGGCGAGCAGCAGTGCCGCGGCACCCAGCGCGCCGCCGCTGTCAGCACCGTTGAGCAGCGGCGAGCGCACCACCACCACGCCCGCGGCACGGGCCAGCTGCAGCGCCGCGATGGCGCTCAATCCCAGGAAGCTGAGCGAGGCCACGGTGGCGCCGAGCGCCGCGCCGGTGCTCACCGCGCGGCGCGGGTCCTCGGCGTCGAAGCGCGCACCGATGGCGCCGCCGCTGACGCCGATGGCGGTGGCGCCGAGCGCCAGCCAGACGCCGAAGCCGAGCAGGGCCAGCACCTGCAGTGCGTCGCCACCGTGCGAGACGCCGAGCACCACGCAGGCGATGCAGGTGGCGGTGCACATGGGCACGGCGACGGCGATCACCTTGGCGCGCAGCAGGGTGCCGATGTCGAGCGGCGCCAGGCGCATCAGGAAGAAGCCGCGCCCTTCCAGGGCCACCGCGGGGGCGGCCAGCATCTGGGTGAAGAAGAAGGGCAGCATCAGCGACAGGCTGCCGCCGCGCACCACCGAGGTCCAGAAGTCGCCGCCGTCGTTGCCGCCGGGACCGATGAGCGGGTACACCGCCGCGATCACGCAGAGCGGCAGCAGCGCGGCGAGGCGTCGCGAGTCGCGGCGCATCACCGTCCACTCCTTGATGACCAGCGCCGCCAGCGGCGAGCGCGCCGGCATTGCGCCGGCCGCGACCACACCGGCTCCGCGCATCGCGGCGCGCTGCGCTGCGGCCGTGCGCCGCGGCACCTCGCCGAGCGCGCTCAGGCCGCGGCGGAAGGCCTGCACGAACACCGCGTGCCCCAGCGCCAGCAGCGCGAACGTGATGATCAGCGTGGTCAGCATCCAGAGCGGCGCCGACACGTCGTTGCGCGCGAAACCCGACAGCGCCCGCGCCGGCCAGGCGGTGGGCAGCCAGACCAGCCGCTCACCGAGTCCCGCCGCGCTCGCCGCCGTCTGGGTCAGCGAGTCACTGGAGCCGCTCACCGTCTCCTGCGAGCGCAGCAGCAGCCAGCCCAGCCAGAACACGCTGCCCGTCAAGGCGGCGATGACGCTGACCATGGTGCGTGCGCGCGAGGCGGGCACCACGCGCACGATGGCACTGAGCAGCGCCACCTGCAGCGCGGTGGCTCCGACCACGACGCTGACCACCATGAGCGGCACCGCGATCCAGTAGGCGAGCCCGGCGCCGATCGAGGCGCCGTAGCCCACCAGCGCGCCGAGCAGCAGGCCGGCCACCAGCGCGCTGGCGCGCGCGGCGACGACGAGCCGGGCCAGGTAGATGTCGCGCAGGCGGATGGGCGCGCCGGCCAGCAGCAGCAGGTCGCGCGAGGTGAAGAACGAGACCATCACCGACGACAACCCGACGACGAGCATGACCATGCCCAGGCTGGTGAAGCCGATGGTCAGCACACCGGTGGCCGCGCTCGGCCCCAGCGAGGCCATGCCGGCGCCGAGCGACACCGCGGGCGCGAGCACCGCGGCGGCGAGCAGCGGCACGCACAGTGAGATGAGCGTCAGGCGGCGCCGGTCCATGCGCATCATCCGGTTGTAGAAGCCGGTGATGTCGGCGCGGACCAGGGTGTAGACGATGGACATGGCTGCGCGAATCGACTCAGGCGCTGAGCAGCCGGTCGAGCATGGCGCGGTCCTCTGGGCCGCCGGTCATGGCCAGGAAGAGGTCCTCCAGCGACGCCTGCGCGGTGCCGGCGCGGGCGCGCAGCTCGTCGAGGGTGCCGACGGCGACGACGCGGCCGCGGTCGACGATGGCCACGCGATCGCAGAGCGCCTGGGCCACGCCGAGGATGTGGGTGGAGAGCACCACCGCGACGCCGCGGTCGGCCAGCTCGCGGAGCAGGTCGCGCACGCGCCGCGCCGAGCGCGGGTCGAGGCCGTTGGTGGGCTCGTCGAGGAGCAGCACGCGCGGGTCGTAGAGCAGCAGCGCCAGCAGGCCGATCTTGTTGCGCATGCCGTGCGAGTAGCCCGCGATCAGCTCGTGCTGCTTGTCCTCCAGCTCGAGCACCGAGAGCAGGCGGGCGATGCGCGCCTCGCGCTCGGGGCCGCGGGGCACGCCGTAGAGGTCGCCGACCAGGTCGAGGAACTCGCGGCCGGAGAGGTTGGGGTAGAGGAGGGGCTCCTCGTCGAGGTAGCCGAGCATCCGCTTGGCCCGCAGCGGCTCGGCCCAGACGTCGACGCCGGCGATGGCGGCGCGCCCGGCGGTGGGGGCGAGCAGGCCGCAGGCCATGCGCAGGATGGTGGTCTTGCCGGCGCCGTTGGGCCCGAGCAGGCCGAATACCTCGCCGGGCCGCACCGCCAGGCTGACGCCCTCGACGGCGAGGACGTCGCCGAAGCGCTTGGCCAGTCCGTCGAGGGCGACGGCGGGCGGTTGCTGGTTCTCGATGGCCGGGTCTCTCCAGGGCGCCGGCGGCTGCTCGCCAGGGTGCCGAGTGAGGATAGAGGAGTTTCCCCGGGCGCCCCAGTCCCCGCGACCGCCCCGCGATGGTCTCGGAGCAGGCGGAGCCGGCTCAGAAGGTCGAGGCGATCACCGAGGCGGCCGGCTTCTGCGTCCCGTCCGTGCGGATCAAGCCGAAGAACTGCTGCGCGGGGTTGGGGTTGACCGCGGTGAAGTCCTCGAGCGTCCACACGCCCGCGGTGCCCAGTCCCCCGGCCACCGCCGCCGGCTCGACCGCCTGGAACCACTGCGCCTGCTCCTGCTCCAGGGTGGGGTCGCTGCCGCCCGTCGCCGCGGGCCCGGTGGAGAAGCCGGTCTCGCCGACGATCAGCGGCAGCGGGGCCACGATCGCCCTGGCCGAGGCGAATACGCTCTGGGCCTGCTGCTGCGCCGTGGCCACGTCCGTGTAGTAGTGGAAGCTGTAGAAGTCGGGCTGGGTCTCGGCGAGCTGGTTGTGCAGGACCTGCAGGGTGCCGGTGTTGTCGCAGCCGCAGATGGAGACGCCCACGGGGATGCCGCCGCTGAGCTGCTGGACGGTGGGGATCATCGCCTTCAGCCAGGCGCGCTGCCCCGTGTTGGTGGTGTCGACCTCGTTGAAGACCTCGAAGGCGGCGACCTCGGGATCGCCGGCGTAGGGCTTCATCACCTCGTCGGCCCAGACGGCGCTCTGGGGGATCTGCGCGAAGTTGCTGAAGCGGTCGAAGAGGTTCAGGTACACGCGCAGTCCGTGTGCCTGCGCCGTCTGTACCGCCTTGGCCAGCTTGCCCATCGCCGCGGCGATGGGCGTGGGGAAGCCGAACTCGGCGGGGTCGACGAAGAGCCGTACCGTGTTGGCGTTGAGTGCGGCGATGGCGGCGAAGTCGGCGTCGAGGTTGGCCGGCTCCCAGTTGTTCCACATCGCCCAGGGAGTGTCCTTGGGGCCGATGTAGCTGACGATGTCGAGCGACTGCACGCTGCTCGCCGGGATGGCGGCGTGGACCGCCGGGGCGGCGGGCAGGAGCGTGGCCAGGCCGGCGCTCGCGGCGGCGAGCAGGTGGCGGATCCCGAGGCGCATGGCGTGTCATCCCTTCCTTGGTGGCGCGGTCCGGCCGCGCACCCCGGGTGCATAGCATGGACCTGGCCCGTGCGGCAAGCGCGGGCGCCGCCTGCCGGGTTGCATAAATATGCATCGAACCGGTATAAAGCGCAGGATGACGGGCTCCAACGGCCTCCGCGTCCGCGCCGCCGTGGCCGGCGCCACCGGCTACATCGGCATGCAGTGCGTCGAGCTGCTCAGCCGCCATCCCAACGTGGAGATCGCGCGGCTGCTGGCCCGCTCGCACGCCGGCAAGCGCTTCGACGAGGTGGTGCCGGGCAGCCGGGTCAGCCTGCCCCTGGAGGCGGGCATGGAGGTGGACGGCGCCGACGTGGTCTTCGCTGCGCTGCCCCACACGGTGGCCGCCTCGCAGGCGGCGGAGTGGGTCAGGGGCGGCGCCGTGGTGGTCGACATGAGCGCCGACTTCCGGCTGCGCGACGCCGCCGAGTACGAGCGCTGGTACCGGGTCACCCACCCCGCGCCCGCTCTTTGCAACACGGCCGTCTACGCGCTGCCCGAGCTGCCCGGCGCCACCAGCGACCTGGCCGACGCCGACATCATCGCCGCGCCCGGCTGCTATCCCACCGCGACGCTGCTGGCCACCGTGCCCGCGCTGCACGCGGGACTGGTGGAGCTCGACGTGGTCGCCGACTGCAAGAGCGGTGTCAGCGGCGCGGGCCGCTCGCCGTCGCTCGGCGTGCACTTCGCCGAGGTCAACGAGTCGGTGCACGCGTACGGCGTCGAGGGGCACCGGCACAAGTCGGAGATGCTGCAGGAGATGCGCCGCGCCGCCGGCGGCGCCGAGGTCCGGCTCACCTTCGTGCCCCATCTCATCCCCATGACGCGCGGCATCCTGGCCACCGCCTACCTGCGACCCAAAGCGGGTGCCTCGGTGGCTCGCATCCGCGAGGCGTACCGCGAGTTCTGCGACGGCAGCGTCTTCCTGCGCTATGACGAGAAGCCGCCGGCCACCAAGAGCGTGTCGGGCACCAACCTGGCGGCGATCAACGTGTCGGAGCAGGACGGCGTGGCCGTGGTCACCTGCGCCATCGACAACCTGCTCAAGGGCGCGGCGGGGCAGGGCGTGCAGGCCTTCAACCTGCGCTTCGGCTTCGACGAAGCGGCGGGCCTGCCGCTGTACCCGGTGTGGCCGTGAGCGCGATGCAGGCGCACACCGCTGAGCAGCAGGCCGCCGGAATGCGTGGCGGCGTCTGCGCGCCGCTCGGCTTCAGGGCGGGTGCTGCGGCGGCGCAGGTGCGCGGTGACGGCGACAGCACGCGGCTCGATGTGGCCGTGGTGCGCAGCGACGTGCCGTGCGTGGCCGCGGGTGTCTTCACCCGCAACATCGTCAAGGCTGCGCCGGTGGTGATCTCGCAGCTCTCGCTGCGCCGCCCCGGTGTGCAGGCCGTGGTGCTCAACGCCGGCAACGCCAACGCCTGCACCGGCGCGCAGGGCTTCAAGGACGCGCTGCAGATGTGCAAGGCCGCGGGCGACGCCTGTGACCTCGATCCGGCGCAGGTGCTGGTCTGCAGCACCGGCGTGATCGGTCGCCCCATGCCCATGGACCGCGTCGTCGCCGGCGTCCGCGCGGCCTGCGACTCGCTCGGCGGCGACGGCGACAACGGGCACGCCGCGGCGCGGGCGATCATGACCACCGACACCGTGCCCAAGGAGGCGTCGGCGGAGTTCGAGGCCGCCGGGCGGCGCTACACCGTTGGCGGCATGGCCAAGGGGTCGGGAATGATCCATCCCGACATGGCCACGCTGCTCTCGGTGGTCACCACCGACGCGCCCGTCGCGCCCGGCACCCTGCAGCCGCTGCTGCAGCGCGTCGCCGACCAGACCTTCAACTGCGTCACCGTCGACGGCGACACCTCGACCAACGACACCCTGCTGCTGCTGGCCAACGGCCAGGCCGGCGGCACGCCGTTCACCGAGGGATCGCCGGAGCTGGCCGCGCTGGAGGCCGCAGTGCTGCAGGTCTGCGACTCGCTCGCCGAGCAGGTGGTCGCCGACGCGGAGGGCGCCACCAAGTACTTCCGCGTCAGCGTGCACAACGCCGCCGACCGCGAGCAGGCGCGCGCCGCGGCGCTCACGGTTGCCGGCAGCCCGCTGGTCAAGACCGCCATCCACGGCAGCGATCCCAACTGGGGCCGCATCGTCGCCGCGCTGGGACGCAGCGGCGCGCAGTTCTCGCTGGATCGCCTGCATGTTGCCATCGGCGGCGTGGTGGTCTTCGAGAACGGCGCGCCGATCGTGGCCAACACCGAGCGCATCCGCGAGATCTTCGCGCGGCCGCGCATCGAGATCGAGGTGTCGCTGGGCGCCGGTGAGTTCGAGGCGCACGCCTGGGGCTGCGACCTGACCGCCGAGTACGTGCACATCAACGCCGACTACACGACCTGAGCGTCGCCGCATCCAGGAGCAGAGGACCTCACCATCATGGCTGTCGAGACCATCGAGGAACGCATCCGCCGCGCCGAGGTGCTGGTCGAGGCGCTGCCCTACATCAAGCGCTTCGCCGGGCACACCGTGGTCATCAAGCTGGGCGGCAGCGCCATCGAGTCCGGCGATCCCGAGCCGGTGCTGCAGGACGTGGTGCTGCTCCGCTTCGTGGGCATGCGCCCGGTGCTGGTCCACGGCGGCGGCCCGGCCATCAGCGCCTGGCAGAAGCGCATGGGCATCGAGGCCCGCTTCGTCAACGGCCTGCGGGTCACCGACGCGCAGACCATGGAGCTGGCCAAGATGGTGCTCACCGGCAAGATCGGGCCGGAATTGGTGGGAACCATCAACCGCCTGGGCGGCGAGGCCTTCGGCATGTCCGGCGAGGACGGTCCGACCCTGCTGGTCAAGCCGCGCGCGGCGGAGGGCGGCGAGGATCTCGGCTTCGTCGGCGACGTGGTGCAGGTCAACCCCGAGCCCATCGAGGCGCTGCTGCAGCGCGGCCGCATCCCCGTGGTCGCCTCCATCGGCCTCGGCTACGACGGGCAGGCCTACAACGTCAACGCCGACTCGGTCGCCGCGGAGCTGGCCGTGGCGCTGCGCGCCACCAAGCTGATGCTGCTCACCGACGTCGACGGCGTGCGCGACGCCGACGGCACGCTGATCAGCGAGCTCGACGCCGAACGGGCGCAGCGGCTGATCGCCTCGGGGGTGATCCAGGGCGGCATGATCCCCAAGGTGATGGCCGCGATGCGCGCGCTCGACGGCAGCGAGGCGGTGCACATCATCGACGGCCGCGTGCCGCACTCGCTGCTGCTGGAGCTGCTCACCGAGTCGGGTGTGGGCACCATGCTGCGGCCGCCGGGCGTCGCGGCGGCGGAGGTGGTGCAGCCATGAGCACCTCGCAATCGCTGACCACGCAGCTCACCCAGATCCAGCACGACGAGTCGACCTACCTGATGCACACCTACGGGCGCCAGCCCGTCGCGTTTCAGCGCGGCAGCGGCGTGCACGTCATCGACACGGAGGGACGCGAGCACATCGACCTGGTGGGCGGCATCGCCGTCAACGTGCTCGGCCACACCGCATCCGCGGTGCGCGCCGCGCTGGAGCACCAGGCCTCCGAGCTGATCCACACCAGCAACCTCTACTACACGCTGCCGCAGATCGAGCTGGCCCGGCTGCTCGTCGAGTCCAGCTTCCGCTCGCGCGTCTTCTTCTGCAACAGCGGCGCCGAGGCCAACGAGGCGGCCATCAAGATCGCCCGCAAGTGGGGACAGCGCCACAAGAGCGGCGCGCACAGGATCATCGTCGCCCACAACGCCTTCCACGGCCGCACCCTGGCTTCGCTGGCCGCCACCGGCACGCCGAAGTACCAGCAGCCGTTCACGCCCATGCCCGAGGGCTTCGTGCACGTCGACTACGACGACGCGGATGCGGTGCGCGCCGCCGTCGACGACCAGACCGTCGCGGTGATGATGGAGCCCGTGCAGGGCGAGAGCGGCGTGGTGCCGATGCGCGACGAGACCCTGCGGGCCCTGCGCGCGCTCTGCGACGAGCGCGACCTGCTGCTCATCCTCGACGAGGTGCAGACCGGCATGGGCCGCACCGGCCGCTGGTGGGCGCACCAGCACGCGAGCATCACGCCCGACGTCATGACCGTGGCCAAGGGACTCGGCGGCGGCGTGCCCATCGGCGCCGTGCTGGCCGCGCCGCGCGCCGACGTGCTCGAACCCGGCGACCACGGCTGCACCTTCGGCGGCAACCCGCTGGCCACCGCGGTCGGCGTGGCGGTGATGCGCGAGATCGAGCAGCAGGGGCTGATCGCCAACGCCGAGCGCGTCGGTGCGCACCTGCAGGCGCAGTTGCTGGCCCTGCGCGACGCGGGCAAGCCCGTCGAGTCGGTGCGCGGCCGCGGCCTGATGGTCGCCGCCGTGCTCTCCGAGGACATCGCTCCGCGCGTGGTGCGTGCGGGACTCGAGACAGGTGTCATCGTCAACGGCGTGGGCAACCGCGTGCTGCGCATGGTGCCGCCGCTGATCATCACCGAGGCGCAGGTGGAGGAGGCGGTACGCCGTCTCGACGCCGCGTTCGACCTGGCCATGACCGAGGGCGGCGCGTGAAGAACGGCGCCGTCGCGGTGCGCGGGCCGCGCGTTCCCAACAAGGCCGAGCGGCAGCGCGCCATCCTCGACCTGGTGCGCGCCCATCCCATCCGCACCCAGGAGGAGCTGGTCGACGCGCTGCGCGGCCTGCGCCTCGACGTCACCCAGGCCACCGTGTCGCGCGACGTCCGCGAATTGGGACTGCTGCGCATCGCCGACGGCGACGGGCTGCGCTACGTCACCAGCGCCGCCGACGTCGACCCCGGCGGCACCTCGGCGCGGCTGCGCAGCGCGGTGCGCGAGCACGTGCGCGGCGTCGAGTTCGTCGGACACCTGGGCGTGGTGCGCACCCGGCCGAGCACCGCGCCGCTGGTGGCCGCGGCCCTCGACCAGGCACACTTCGAGGAGGTGGCCGGAACCGTGGCGGGCGACGACACCGTGCTCATCGTCGCGCGCGGTGCCGACGCCGCGCGCAAGCTGCAGCAGCGCATCGAAGCGATCAACAAGGGAGGCCGAGCGTGAGCCAGGACCGGCAAAAGGTCATCCTCGCCTACTCCGGCGGCCTGGACACCTCCGTCGCCATCCGCTGGATGCACGACCAGCTCGGCTACGAGGTGGTGGCGCTGAGCATCGACCTGGGCGAGGCCAAGGACCTGCGCGTCGCCCAGGAGCGCGCCCTCAAGACGGGCGCCACCGCCGCCTACGTGGTCGACGCGCGCCGTCTCTTCATCGAGAACTTCGCGTTTCCGTCGCTGATGGCCGGAGCCCTCTACGAGGGCGTCTACCCGCTGGCCACCGCGCTGGGCCGTCCGCTCATCGCCAAGCTGCTCGTCGACCTGGCGCGCGAGGAGAAGGCGAGCGCGGTGGCCCACGGCTGCACCGGCAAGGGCAACGACCAGGTGCGCTTCGACGTCGCCGTGGCCGCGCTGGCGCCCGACCTGCAGGTGGTGGCGCCGGTGCGCGACTGGGAGATGGGCCGTCCCGACGAGCTGCGCTACGCCGCCGAGCACGGCATCGAGGTGCCGGTCACCATCGAGTCGCCGTACAGCGTCGACGCCAACCTCTGGGGCCGCAGCGTCGAGAGCGGCATCCTCGAAGACCCCTGGGAGGAGGCGCCGCGCGACGTCTTCGAGTGGACCGCCGACCCGCAGGAGGCGCCGCCCGACGGCACGCTCGTCGAGGTGCGCTTCGAGCAGGGCGCCCCCGTCGCCGTCGACGGCGAGACCATGGCGCCGCACGACCTGGTCGCGCATCTCAACCGGATCGGCGGCGAGCACGGCGTGGGCCGCATCGACCACGTCGAGAACCGCCTGGTCGGCATCAAGTCGCGCGAGATCTACGAAGCGCCCGGCGCCGCCATCCTCTTCGCCGCGCACGACGCGCTGGAGGCGCTGACGCTGAGCAGAGACGTGATGAGGTTCAAGCGCCTGGTCGCCGACGAGTGGGCGCGGCTGGTCTACGACGGGCTCTGGTTCAGCGCGCTGCGCCACGACCTCTGGGCCTTCGTGCGTTCGACGCAGGAGTTCGTCACCGGCGAGGTGCGGCTGCGCCTGCAGCGCGGCTCCGTGCGCGTGGTGGGACGCAAGGGCCCGCAGTCGCTGTACCGCTTCGACCTGGCCACGTACGACCGCGCCCACGACACCTTCACCCACGCCGCCGCGCGCGGCTTCATCGAGCTGTTCGGCCTGCCGCTGCGCACGCAGACGACGGTGCAGGGCACCCTCGGCGAGGCCTCGCGCAAGCTGCTGCCCGACCGGCTGGAGCGCCTTGAGGCGCCCAAGGAGGCGCCGCGGCGTGGCTAGGGGCATCCGCATCGTCGGCGCCGATGCGGACTCCTCGGATGCGCTCGAGTCCCAGCCGCAGCAGCCGCCGCAGCGGACCTCGCGTCGCGAGAAGCGCGAGCAGCGCCGGGTCGCCGACGACAGGGTCAAGCAGTCGGCGGGAACCCTGCGCTCCGCGTCGGCCGCCACCGCTGCGGCGGCCGCCACCGCCAACGGCACTGACGAGACGGCGCCGCGTGCCGAGAAGGCCTGGTCGGGACGGCTCGGCGCCAAGACCGCGCGCCGCGTCGAGGAGTACACCACCAGCATCGACGTCGACCGCCGCCTCTATCCCGAGGACGTGGCCGGCTCGCAGGCGCACGCCAGGATGCTGCGCGCCATCGGCATCCTCAGCCGCGACGAGCAGCAGAGCATCGATCGCGGCCTGCGCGAGATCAGGCGCGAGCTCGACCGCAACGAGTTCCCCTTCGACGAGGGCGACGAGGACATCCACATGGCCATCGAGCGGCGCCTCGTCGAGAAGATCGGCGACGCCGCCGGCAAGCTGCACACCGCGCGCAGCCGCAACGACCAGGTGGCCACCGACCTGCGCCTCTACGGCAAGCGCATCTGCCGCGAGCTGATGCTGGCCATCGCCGCGCTGCAGGAGGCATTGCTGCGCCGCGCGCAGGAGCACCGCCACGACCTGATGCCGGGCTACACGCACCTGCAGCGCGCGCAGGTGGTCAGCGTCGCCCATCACCTGCTCGCCTACGTCGAGATGCTGCAGCGCGACATCGAGCGCTTCGAGGACGCGCACGACCGCTGCAACGTGCTGCCGCTGGGCAGCGGCGCGCTGGCCGGCACCACGCTGCCCATCAACCGGCGCATGGTCGCCGACGAGCTGGGCTTCGACACGGTCAGCGCCAACAGCCTCGACGCCGTCAGCGATCGCGACTTCGCGGTGGAGATCGTGGCCGCGTGCGCGCTGCTCATGGTGCACCTCAGCCGGCTCGGCGAGGAGATCGTGCTCTGGACGTCGAGCGAGTTCGGCTTCGCCGAGCTGCCCGACGCGTACGCGACGGGGTCGAGCCTGATGCCGCAGAAGAAGAACCCCGACGTGCTGGAGCTGGCCCGCGGCCGCGCCGGCCGCAGCATCGGTGACCTGGTGGCGCTGCTCACCATGCTCAAGGGACTGCCGCTCTCCTACAACCGCGACCTGCAGGAGGACAAGCAGCCCTTCTTCGACGCCGTCGACCTGGCCCTGGCCACCACCGCCATCGTCACCGACGTGGTCAAGGTGATCCGTTTCGACACCGACGCGATGCGCGCCGCCGCGTCCGACGAGATGCTCATGGCCACCGACGTCGCGGATTACCTGGTCATCAAGGGCGTGCCCTTCCGCGAGGCGCACCGCATCGTCGGGCGCGTCGTGCGCGAGGTGCAGAAGCAGCGCGGCAGCTTCTCGGCCATGGACCTCGACGGCTGGCGCCGCCATTCCGACCGCTTCGACGAGGACGTGCTCGAGCTCTTCGACGCCGAGCGCGGCCTGCGCCGCAAGGAGGTGGTCGGCGGCCCGGGGCCGAAGATGGTCTCGCGGCAGCTCGTGCGAGCCGCCACCCTGGTGGCCAAGACCCGGCGCCTCGTCCCCGTGATGGCCCGGCAGGCGGGGGCGGCCAAGGAGGTGGGCGCGGCGGTGCACCGGCGCGCACAGCCACCGGGTGCGAGCTAGCTGAATCGTCCCGTCGCGGCAGAGGGGCAGCTGCCCACGGGCAGTTGGCAGGAGGCCTGCACCGCTCTATAGTGCGGCGCACGCCGGTCGGTCAAGGCGGTTCCCGTCTCGGACGAAGGCCGGCGTGCAGGGCGGCAGAACCATGCGGCAGGTGCGGCCACTCGCCTGGCGAGTTCCAGACGGAGACGGCACCAACACGCCGGTCCACTCTCAGGGGGCAGCCATGACCCAGACCACCATCACCCGCCGCACCGTGCTGGCCGCCGGCGCCGCCGGCGCCGCCTTCCTGGCCCTGCCGCTGCGCCTCGTCGGGGCACTGGCGGACACCGGCGGCAACAGCTGGACCTTCGCGCAGTGGAGCAGCCTGGTCGGCTCCGGCTTCGCCGTCTCCACCGCGGACGGTGGCAGCCCGCAGCTCACCCTGCTGGCCTGCAGCAACCTGATGCCGGCCGGCTCGTCCACCGACAGCGGCCCGCAGACCTTCATCCTCACCTTCGAGGGCAGCAGCGCCAGCCCCCTCGGCGAGGGCATCCAGACCATGAACCAGGGCGGCGTCGGCAGCCTGCAGCTCTTCCTGTCGCCCGGTGCCGCGGGCGGCGGCACGCAGCACTACGAGGCCGTGATCAATCGCCTCTAGCCCACTCCACGGCGCCCGGATGCCAGTCCTGTCCATGAAGAGTTGCGAAGCTTTGTTAAGGTGAATCCGCGACGCCCGCTGCGTTCGGAACGATTTGTGGTCAACAGTGATACAAACGCTGCCATCAAAGGCGGCGACAACGGCTCTACCCACCACAGAAGCGTTCCACGGCGCGCTTGGCAGCGCGGCAGACCGGCGTTATAGTGCCGGAGCCGGTGGCCAGAGCCGTCCCTACCGGGGACGAGTCACCGGGGGCAGGTGGCTTCGCGCAGATGGCGGTCCTGGTGGGACGCTTCTCCGACAGCGTGACGCGCGACCCACGCGAGGGTCGTGTCTCCTCGCGGCCGGCGATCGGTCCGGCGGCGGCAAGCCGTTGAGCCCGAACGTCAGCCTGCGAACCATCACACCCGAGGACAGGCCGTTCGTGCGCGAGGTGTACGCGAGCACGCGTGACGCCGAGATGGCCATGGTCGACTGGGACGACCAGGCCAAGGCGCAATTCCTCGACATGCAGTTTCGGGCCCAGAGCCACCACTACGAGACGCACAACCCGGACGCCGACTACAGCCTGGTGCTGCTCGACGGGACGCCGATCGGCCGTCTCTACGTCGACCGCACCGGCGAGCAGATCCATCTGCTCGACATCGCGCTGCTGGCCCCGTATCGCTCGCAGGGCATCGGCACACAGCTCATCCGCGAGCTGATGGAGGAGGCGCGGCGCGAGCGTCGACCGCTGCGCTGCCACGTCGAGCGCTTCAACCGTGCCTGGGGTCTGTATCGCCGCCTCGGGTTCGGGTTCCTCAGTGACGCCGGCATGTACGCGTACCTCGAGTGGGTTCCCGAGACTGCGCCCCAGCCCGCGGCCGTTGCCGACGCCGGCGCGAGCGGAGGCACCGACTAGATGGCGCGCGACGACTTCGAGCGCCTGCGCGCCGCCGTGCTCACCGACGAGAGCCTGCAGGAGCGCCTGCGCACCGCCTCGAAGCGGGGTGAGGGCGCCTTCCTGGCCGGCGTCGTCGAAGCGGGCGCCGCCCGCGGGCTCCAGGTGGACGCCGGCGACGTCACCGCAGCGATCATCGAGGCCCGCCGCACCTGGTCCGAGAGATGGCTGTCATGACCATGGCGCACCTCGACGGCTGCGTGCCCATCCGCGTCCACGCCGATCGCGGCCGTCCCATGGTGGACTGGTGCCACATGGGGCACGCGCGGTTCGGCGAGCCGTTCTTCAACGAGACGGTGGAGCGCCGCCTGCGCGATCCATTCGCGCTGCTCTTCCGTCACCAGACCCCGCTCGACGACCTGCTCGAGCTGCGGCGGACCAGCCCGGGCGTCCCGCCGGCGGGATTCATCTTTCACATGTCGCGGTGCGGCTCGACGGTGATCACCCAGATGCTGGCCGCGTCCGTCGAGAACGTCGTCCTCTCCGAGCCGGAGCCCGTCGAAGGACTGCTGCGGGCTCGCCTCTTCACCCGCGGCATCCCTGACGAGACGTGGATCGCCTGGCTGCAGGCGCTCATCTCCGCCATGGCCCGGCCGCGCCTCGGCCCCGAGCGGCGCTGCTTCGTCAAGTTCGACGCCTGGCAGACCCTCGACCTGCCGCTGATCCGCAGCGCGTTTCCCGAGGTTCCCTGGATCTTCGTTCACCGCCACCCGGTGGAGGTGCTCGCCTCGCACCGGCGCAGTCCCGCGGCGCAGATGATCCCGGGCGTCTTCCCCTCGACCCTCTACGGCATCGAGCCGGCCGAGGTGGCACGTATCAGCACCGACGAGTACGTGGCGCGTGCGCTGCGTGCCATCTGCGACGCGGCCCTGGGCCTTCTCGACGACGGCGGCCTGCCGGTGGCGTACAGCGAGCTGCCGGACGCGGCCTGGACGTCGATCGCCGCGCACTTCGGGCTGAGCATCTCGGAGCCGGACGTCGACGCCATGCGCCAGGCCGCGCGCCTCGACGTCAAGCGGCCGGCGCACGAGTTCCGTGACGACACGGCGGCCAAGCAGGCCTCCGCCCCGGCGGAGGTGCATGAGACCGCCGAGCGATGTGCGATGCAGAGCTGGCGCCGCCTCGAGGCGGCAAGGGGCAGTGGCGCCGGCGCTGTGATGGTCGGAACGGGTTGAGAAAGGAGGATGAGCATGGCTGACCTTCCGGGCAGGCCCGCGTTCGAAGCGCAGGTGAACTCGGACTTCGTCGTCGTCGCCGGCCACGACAAACGGCTGCCGATGCGGCTGGTCGGTGTCGAGGACGGCTACAGCACTCCCGAGAACGAGCAGTTCGCCCTGCACTTCCACGCCCCCGAGGAGATGCCGCAGCAGCAAGGCACGTACCACGTCGAGCACGAGGCGCTCGGGCCCATGGACGTCTTCCTGGTCCCCATCGCCCGGGAGGGAGACTCCCTCGTCCTCGAAGCCGTTTTCAACCGTTTTGTCGACGCCGAGAAGGAGAACTAGATGGGCAGCCCGTATGTCGGCGAGATTCGCATGGTGGGCTTCAACTTCGCCCCGGTGGGGTGGGCCCTGTGCCAAGGCCAGTCGATGCCGATCGCCGAGAACGAGGTCCTCTTCCAGCTGATCGGCACCACCTACGGCGGTGACGGCCAGAACACGTTCAACCTGCCTGATCTGAGCAGCCGCAACCCGATGCACATGGGCACGGGCAGTGGCCTCAGCCCCCGCACCATCGGGGAAAACGGCGGCGTGGAGCAGGTGACGCTGACCACGCAGCAGATCCCGTCGCACTCGCACGTCCCAGCGGCGAACACGGCCGGCGGCACTCCTGACCCGACCAACGACGTGTGGGGTGGCTTCAGCGGCGGCTTCTACACCGCCCAGAACCCCCCCAGCTCCCAGATGGCCAACGCCGTGCAGCCGTCCGGCGGCAACCAGCCGCACGACAACATGCCGCCGTTCCTGGTCATCAGCTTCATCATCTCGCTCTTCGGCATCTTCCCGAGCCCGACGTGATCCAGGAGGAGATCTGAACTCATGTCCACACCATTCCTCGCCGAGATGCGGGTCATGTCCTTCAACTTCGCGCCCAAGGGGTGGGCGCTGTGCAACGGACAGTTGCTCCCCATCAACCAGAACCAGCCGCTGTTCGCCCTGCTGGGCACCACCTACGGCGGTGACGGCCGGATCAACTTCGCGCTGCCCGACTTCCGCTCCCGCCTTCCGTTCAGCTTCGGCAACGGCCTGACCCTCGGTGAGAAGGGCGGAGAGGAGGCGCACACCCTCAACAGCCAGGAGATGCCGGCCCACCCGCACTTCGTCACCGCACAGAGCAAGGCGGCGGACTCGAACACGCCGGTCGGCAACTACTTCGCCACGGGCAGCGCCCAGCTCGCCTATGCGCCCACGGCCAACACCACCATGCTGCCGGCGAGCATCGGCCAGACCGGCGGCAGCCAGCCGCACAACAACATGTCGCCGTACCTGGTGCTGAACTTCTGCATCGCCCTCCAGGGCATCTTCCCGAGCCAAAACTAAGGACACGAAGCAATGAGCTCTCCATTCGTTGCCGAGATCCGCATGTTCGGCTTCAACTTCGCACCCACCGGCTGGGCCTTCTGCGCCGGTCAGCTCCTGCCGATCTCCCAGAACACCGCCCTGTTCTCCCTGCTGGGCACCCAGTACGGCGGTGACGGCAAGAGCACCTTCGGCCTGCCTGACCTTCAGGGCACTTCGCCCATGAACCAGGGGCAGGGGCCGGGCCTCTCCCAGCGCTTCGTCGGCGAGACCGCCGGTGAGCAGACGGTCACGCTCGTCCAGACCGAGATGGCCTCCCACAACCACCAGATGAACTGCTTCGGGGGCGCTGCTGACAGCGACTCGCCGGGCCCGACGACGACCTGGTCGAACACGGGTGGCGGTCGCCTGGGGCCGAACCTGTTCACCGCGACCAGCGCGAACAACGTGAACATGAGTCCCAATGCGCTGTCGATCACCGGCGGCAGCCTGCCGCACAACAACATGCCGCCATACCTGACGGTCAACTTCTGCATCGCCCTGCAGGGGATATTCCCGGCGCGTTCGTAGCGCGCCGGCCAACGGGGCAGCGAGTCGGAAAGGAGTACGACAGACATGAGCATCAAGTGGAAGTCGCTGCGGGGACGCCTCGGCGTCGCCGTGGCGGCGGGCGTTGCGGCGAGCGGGACCGCCGCACTCGTGGCCACCATGACGGTGGCCGCGGCCACGTTCACCGTCGACACCACCTCCGACTCGCACGCCTCGGCCGGGGCCACCACGTGCCCGTCGCCGTGCAGCCTGCGGGCGGCCATCGAGGCGGCCAACAACCTGGGCGGATCGGTGACCATCAACGTGCCGTCGGGCACGTTCTCGCTGAGCCTCGGTGAGCTGCAGGTGGGCACCTTCCCGTCGGGGCAGACCAGCTACAACATCACCATCCAGGGCGCGGGTTCCGGCTCGACCATCGTCAACCAGACCGATGGCGTCAACCGGGTCTTCGATCTCGACCCGAACCTCCACGGCAGCGTCACCACGGTGCTCGACGGGGTCACCATCAGCGGCGGCCACGACGCGCACGACAACTTCGGCGGCGCCGGCGTGATCTCCGGCTTCCCGGCCGGGGGCATCTCGGGCTCGACAGCGCAGCTGGCCGACAACACGACGCTGAGCAACTGCATCCTCACCAACAACCACGTCACCAACACGACCGCCACCACCCACTGGGGCGGCGGCATCCAGAACATCGGGGGCAACCTCACCGTCACCAACTGCACGGTGAGCAACAACTCGTCGGGTGACAGCCTGGGCGGCGGCCTCTACTACGACAGCCACTCGCCCTCCAGCGGCACCCTGACGGTCACCGGCTCGACCTTCTCCGGCAACACCATCTCCAGCACCTCGCCCGTCTTCATCGGCGGCGCGGGCATGTACATCGGCGGCACCGCCAGCAGCCACCTGGTCGTCACCAGCTCGACCTTCACCGGCAACAGCGTCACCGGCAACAACGGGCCGGTGGGCGGCGGCGGCATCTTCTCCGCCGCCGGTGACCTGCAGGTCACACGGTCGACGTTCACCAACAACACCGCCAGCGGCCCTGCGGGGACCGACAACGGCGGCGGTGCCATCGACGTGGGCGCCGCGGGCGACTCCGCGTCCAACTTCTTCGTGCACCTCAACCGCATCGTCGGCAACCACGCCACCAACGGTCCCACCGGCGTCTACTCGGTGGTGACCGCCGACTACACCAACAACTGGTGGGGCTGCAACGCCGGTCCCGGCAACACCGGGTGCGACAGCGCGTCCGGCAGCATCAACGGCACCCCGACCACCGACCCGCGGCTGGTGCTGACCCCCACGGCGTCGCCGAGCACCATCAAGACGGACCCGACGATCACGCCACACCCGACCTCGACGATCACCGGGTCGCTGAAGATCAACTCCTCCGGCACCGACACCAGCTCGGGCGGGACCATCCCGAACGGCACCACCATGAGCTTCGCCACGGGCAGCCTCGGCGGGAACTCGGTGTCGCCGAGCAGCGCCACGCTGAGCAGCGGCACCGCGAGCAGCACCTACACCGCGGGCCCGCACGGCGGCGCCGAGCTGGTGCCGGTGACGTTCGACAACCAGACGAGCAACGCCTCGCTCACCGTCGACGAACCGCCGTCGATCACCAGCGCCAACAGCGCGACCTTCCTGGTGGGCGCCTCGGTGAGCTGCTCCGGCACGCTGTCGAACTGCTTCCACGTCACCGCCACCGGGTACCCGGCGCCGACCTTCTCCGAGACCGGCGCGCTGCCGTCCGGGGTCACGCTCAACAGCAACGGAACCCTGAGCGGCACACCGGCGGCCTGCACGGGCGGCGTCTACCCGATCAGCATCACGGCGAGCAACGGCATCACCGCGGACAACGGCAGCACCACCAGCCCGACGCAGAACTTCACGCTGACCGTGAACGAGGCGCCCTCGATCACCAGCGCCAACAACACGACCTTCACCACCGGGCAGGCCGGCACCTTCACGGTGACGGCCTGTGGCTATCCCGCGCCCACCGTCACCCTGACCAGCGGTTCGCTGCCCAGCGGGGTGACGTACAACAGCAGCACCCATGTCCTCAGCGGCACGCCCGCCTCGGGAACCGGCGGCCAGTACGCGCTACAGTTCACCGGCCACAACACCAGTGGCTCCGACGCGGTGCAGAGCTTCACGCTGACCATCGACGAGCCGGCCAGCATCACGAGCGGCAGCAGCACCACCTTCACGGTGGGCACGGCCGGCAGCTTCTCGGTGACCACCGGCGGCTTCCCGCATCCCACCCTGAGTGACGGAAGCGCCATCCTGCCCGGCGGCGTGACCTTCGTCAACAATGGCGACGGCACCGCCACGTTGAGTGGCACGCCCACGGCCGGCAGCGGTGGAACCTACAGCTTCACCATCACGGCACACAACGGCATCGGCACTGACGCCACGCAGGCCTTCACCCTCACCGTCGACGAGGCGGCGAGCGTGACCAGCGCCAACCACACCACGTTCACCACGGGCGTGGCGGGCAGCTTCAACGTCACCACCCTCGGCTTCCCCAAGCCGGGCCTCAGCGAGACGGGCGCGCTGCCCAGCGGTGTCACCTTCACCGACAACGGCAACGGCACGGCGACGCTGGCGGGCACGCCCGCCGCGGGCACAGGCGGCTCCTACCCGATCACCATCACGGCGCACAACGGCATCGGTACCGACGGCACGCAGAGCTTCACCCTCACCGTCGACCAGCCGCCGGCCATCACCAGCGCCGACCACACCACCTTCACCGTGGGCCAGGCGGGCAACTTCTCGGTGACCACCACCGGCAACCCGCATCCCGCCCTGAGTGACGGCAGCGCCACACTGCCCACCGGTGTGACCTTCCACGACAACGGCGATGGCACCGCGACGCTGGCCGGCACGCCCGCCGCGGGCACCGGCGGCACGTACGCGTTCACCATCACCGCCAGCAACGGCGTCACGCCCAACGCAACGCAGAGCTTCACGCTCACCGTCGACGAGGCGCCGACGGTCACCAGCGCCAACCACACCACCTTCACCGTCGGCACGCCCGGCACCTTCACGGTCACCACGAGTGGCTTCCCCAACGGCGCGTCGATGAGCATCGGTGAGACCGGCGCGCTGCCCAGCGGCGTCACCTTCACCGACAACGGCGACGGCACGGCAACGCTGGCCGGCACCCCCGCGGCCGGGACGGGCGGCACCTACAGCCTCACCATCAGCGCCAACAACGGCGTCGCGCCTGCCGGCACCCAGAGCTTCACGCTCACCGTCGACCAGGCGCCCGCCATCACCAGCGCCGACAACACCACCTTCACCGTCGGCACACCGGGCACCTTCACGGTGACCACGAGCGGCTTCCCGACCGGGGCGTCGATGTCGATCACCGAGTCGGGCACGCTGCCCAGCGGTGTGACCTTCACCGACAACCACGACGGCACCGCGACCCTGGCCGGCACGCCGGGCAACAGCACCGCTGGTGACTACCCGATCAGCATCGGCGCCAGCAACGGCGTGTCGCCCGACGCCTCGCAGAACTTCACCCTGCACGTGCTGGGGACGCCGCACATCACCAGCGCCAACCACACCACCTTCGTGGTCGGCCAGGCCGGCACCTTCACCGTCACCACCACCGGCTCGCAGCCGATGACCATCAGTGACGGCGGCGCCACCCTGCCCGGCGGCGTGACCTTCGTCGACAACGGGGACGGCACCGCCACGCTGAGCGGCACACCCGCCGCGGGCTCGGCCGGCACGTACAGCTTCACCATCACCGCCAGCAACGGCGTGCCGCCGGACGCCACGCAGGCCTTCACCCTGCAGGTGAACGAGGCGCCGGCCATCACCAGCGCCGACCACACCACCTTCACCGCAGGCACAGCAGGCACCTTCACCGTCACCACCACCGGCACGCCGACGGCGAGCGTCAGCGACGGCGGGGCATCGCTGCCCAGCGGCGTCAGCTTCGTCGACAACGGCGACGGCACGGCAACGCTGAGCGGAACGCCCGCGGCCGGCACGGGCGGCACCTACAGCTTCACCATCACCGCGCACAACGGCGTGGGCAGTGACGCGACGCAGAGCTTCACGCTCACCGTCGACGAGGCGCCGTCCATCACCAGCGCCGACCACACCACCTTCACCGCCGGCAGCGCTGGCACCTTCACGGTGCAGACGGCCGGCTTCCCGGCTCCCAGCCTCAGCGAGACCGGCTCGCTGCCCAGCGGCGTGAGCTTCGTCGACAACGGCGACGGCACGGCGACGCTGAGCGGAACGCCCGCGGCGGGCACCGGCGGCAGCTACCCGCTGAGCATCACCGCCAGCAACGGCATCGGCAGTGACGCGACGCAGAGCTTCACGCTGGTCGTCGACGAGGCGCCGACCATCACCAGCGCCGACCACACCACCTTCACGGTGGGCAGTGCGGGCAGCTTCACCGTGACCACAACCGGCTTCCCGCCGGCCAGCCTGAGCGAGAACGGCGCCACCCTGCCCAACGGCGTGACCTTCGTCGACAACGGTGACGGCACCGCGACATTCAGCGGAACGCCCGCTCCCGGCAGCGGCGGCGTCTACAGCTACACCATCACGGCGCACAACAGCACGCCACCTGACGCGACCCAGGGCTTCACCCTCACCGTCAACGAGGCCCCGTCGTTCACCAGCGCCGACCACACCACCTTCACGGTGGGCAGCGCGGGCACCTTCACCGTCACCACCCTCGGCTTCCCGGAGCCCAGCCTCAACGAGACGGGAGCGCTGCCCAGCGGCATCAGTTTCGTGGACAACGGCGACGGCACCGCGACGCTGAGCGGCACGCCGGCGGCGGGCACCGGCGGCGTGTACACGCTGAGCCTCACGGCCCACAACGGCATCGGCAGTGACGCGACGCAGAGCTTCACCCTCACCGTCGACGAGGCCCTGTCCATCACCAGCGTCGACCACACCACCCTCACGGTGGGCACGGCCGGCAGCTTCAGCGTGACCACGCGCGGCTTCCCGACCCCGAGCCTCAGTGACGGCGGGGCGTCGCTGCCGAGCGGCGTCACGTTCGTCGACAACGGCAACGGCACGGCGACGCTGAGCGGCACTCCCGCCGCGGGCACCGGCGGCGTCTACCACTTCACCATCACTGCGCACAACGGCCAGTCCGCGGACGCGACGCAGAGCTTCACCCTCACCGTCGACGAGGCGGCGTCGGTCACCAGCGCCAGCAGCACCACCTTCACGGTCGGTTCCGCAGGTAGCTTCACCGTCACCACCAACGGCTTCCCGACGCCGAGCGTCGGTGAGTCCGGGGCGCTGCCCAGCGGCGTTGGCTTCGTCGACAACGGCAGCGGCACCGGCACCCTGAGCGGCACGCCCGCAGCGGGAACCGGCGGCGTCTACCACCTCACCTTCACGGCGCACAACGGCATCGGCGCTGACGGCACCCAGAGCTTCACCCTGACCGTCAACCAGGCGGCCGCCATCACCAGCGCCAGCAGCACGACCTTCGTCGCCGGCAGCAGCAACAGCTTCAGCGTGACCACCACCGGCTTCCCGGTGCCGAGCATCGGCGAGACCGGCTCGCTGCCGAGCGGCGTCAGCTTCGTCGACAACGGCAACGGCACGGGCACGCTGAGCGGAACCCCGGCAGCCGGAACCGGCGGCGTGTACCACATCAGCTTCACCGCCCACAACGGCGTGGGCAGTGACGCGACGCAGAGCTTCACCCTCACCGTCAACGAGGCGGCGGCGATTACCAGCGCCAACACCACCACCTTCCAGGTCAACACGGCGGGCAGCTTCACGGTCACCACGCGCGGCTTCCCGGTGCCGAGCCTGAGCGAGTCGGGCAGCCTGCCCAGCGGCGTCACCTTCGTCGACAACGGCAACGGCACGGCGACGCTGAGCGGCACCCCGGCGGCGGGCACGCAGGGCAGCTACCCGCTGACCCTGACGGCGCACAACGGCGTGGGCAGTGACGGCACCCAGGCGTTCACCCTGATCGTCGGGGCGGCGCCGACCACCACGACCGTGACCGCCAGCACCACCACGCCGACCTTCGGCCAGGCCGTCACCTTCACCGCGACGGTGGCGCCGGTGTCACCCAGCACCGGAACACCGCAGGGCACGGTGACCTTCTCCGTGGACGGCACCAACACCGTGACGGTGACCCTGGTCGCCGGCCAGGCGCACTGGACCACCAGCAGCCTGCAGCAGGGCGTGCACACAGTCGGCGCGCACTACAACGGGCAGACCAACACCTTCCAGCCCAGCAGCGGCTCGATCAACGTGACCGTCGGCTGCGCCACCACCTACACCGGTCGCATCGCCGGCACCCTGACCATCAGCAGCGGCTCGGCCTGCATCAACGCCGCCCGGATCAGCGGCGGCGTCAGCATCAGCGGTGGCGCCTCGGTGTCGATCCTCAACTCGACGATCGGCAACGGCCTCACCTCCAACGGAGCCAAGCTGCTCAGCGTCTGCCTGACCAGCGTCGGCGGCTCGGTCTCGGTGAGCAACAGCACCGGCTTCGTGCTCATCGGCAGCAACGGTGACGACACGGCGATGCCATGCGCGAGCAACACCATCGGCGGCGGCGTCACCCTGACCGGCAACTCGGGCGGCCTCGAGCTGGGCGGGACCACCAGCATCAAGGGCGCCGTGACGGTCACCAACAACGTGCTCTCCGGGCCCGCGGTGGACGCCGAGAACGGCGCACCGGAGATCGAGCACAACTTCATCAAGGGCAGCCTGAGCTGCAGCGGCAACAGCCCTGCGCCGACCAACGACGGTGCCCCCAACACCGTCAGCGGCTCGCGCAGCGGCCAGTGCGGAGCGGCCGGCTTCTGACCGATTCATCAAGCCGGAGGAGCCCGCGGCGGGCGGGCTCCCCACCGGCTCGGCTTGGATACTTGCGGCAAGAACGGGTGGAGGAACAATGAACGGCGCCCACGACCAGCAACCGAACACGCCTCGTCACAGCCATCGCAGCATCGCTGCCGCCATCCCCATCGGGCTCGCGGCCTGGGCGGCACTGGGTGCCTCAGCGGCCCTCCCGGCCACCGTGGCAACGGCGGCGACGCCGGCACACGCGCATCGTGCCGCCCCCAGCACGGCGACGCGCCCGCAGCTGGCCGCCCGCCCGGCGGTCGCCGTCTCGCCGTCGCGGAGCTTCACGGTGAACTCCACCACCGACGCGCACGACGACACCGCTGGTGACGGCACCTGCTCGGCCGCCGGCGCCTGCACATTGCGTGCGGCGATCGAGGAGGCCAACGCCGACACCGGGCTGACCGCGATCAGCCTGCCCACCGGCAGCTACACGCTCAGCCTCGGCGAGCTGCAGGTCAGCGCCGCGTCCGGTCTCAGCCTGGCCGGCTCGGGCGCCGGCCTCGCCGTGGTCAGCGGCGGCGACAGCTCCCGCGTCCTTGCCATCGACACCGGCAGCGGCTCGCTGGTGTCGATCACCGGTGTCACCCTGACCCACGGCTCCAACACCAGCAGCTCACCCGACAACAGCGGTGGGGCTCTGCTGGTGGCCTCGAACAGCTCGGTGCTGCTCGACCACGTCGAGATCTCGAACAGCAGCGCACCGGGCGGCAGCGGCGGCGGCATCGACGCCGAGGGCAACCTCTGGCTGTTCGACGGCGCGCTGAGCAACAACAGCGCTGACACCTCGGGCGGCGGCATGCTGGTCAACGGGGCGGTGCGCATCGAGTCCAGCCTCGTCGCCGGCAACACCACCAACGCCACCGGCTTCGCCGGCGGCGGCGGCATCGACAACGAGGGCGCGCTCAGCATTCTCTCCAGCACCGTGCGCAGCAACTCCTCGCCCTTCGCCGGCGGTCTCTACAACTTCGGCAAGGCCGACGTGGAGAGCACGGTGTTCGACGCCAACCACGCCACCGGCGGCGCCGCCGGGGCGCTGGAGAACGACACCTCGATCAGCATCACCGGCTCGACCTTCAGCGCCAACGACGCCACGGCCGAGGCGGGCGCCGTGCTCCACTTCGGCACCAGCCTCTCGGTGGTCCGCTCGACCTTCAGCGGCAACTCCGCGGGCAGCGACGGCGGCGCCGTCGACCTGGAGTCCCAGGGCGGCGACCTGCGCGACGACACCATCAGCGGCAACAGCGCGAGCAGCGGCGGCGGCCTGCTCACCCACTTCCCCGTCAACCTGCTCAACGACACCGTGGCCGGCAACAGCGGCGGTGGCATCGGCGACGGCAACAACGGCGGCGAGAACCCCGAGATCGACGTCCGCGACACCATCGTTGCGGCCAACAGCGGCGGCAACTGCAGCTCCAACCTGGCGGTGCGCTCGCTGGGCCACAACCTCGACAGCGACCGCAGCTGCACCCTGGCCGGTCCCGGCGACGTCAGCGGGCGCGACGCCCACCTCGGCGGCCTGGCGGCCAACGGCGGCCCCACCCGGACCATGGCGCTGCTGGTCAACAGCCCGGCCATCGACGGCGGCGACGGCGAGTGCGCCGCCACCGACCAGCGCGGCGTGTCGCGTCCGCAGGGCGCGGGCTGCGACATCGGCGCCTTCGAGCTGGCGCCCTACTACTGGCTGGTGGCCAGCGACGGCGGCGTCTTCCCCTTCGGCGGCGCGCCCGGCCTGGGCAGCGAGGGCGGCCATCCGCTCAACAAGCCGATCGTGGGCATGGCGGCGACGCCCGACGGCCAGGGCTACTGGCTGGTGGCCAGCGACGGCGGCATCTTCCCCTTCGGCGACGCGGTCGGCTACGGCTCGACCGGCAACGTGCGGCTCAACAAGCCCATCGTCGGCATGGCGGTGACCGCGACCGGGCACGGCTACTGGCTGGTGGCCAGCGACGGCGGCATCTTCCCCTTCGGCGACGCGGGCGGCCTCGGCTCCACGGGCAACGTGCGGCTCAACCAGCCGATCGTGGGCATGGCGGCGACGCCGTCCGGGCACGGCTACTGGCTGGTGGCCAGCGACGGCGGCATCTTCCCCTTCGGCGACGCGGGCGGGCTCGGCTCCACGGGCAACGTGCGCCTCAACAAGCCGATGGTGGGCATGGCCGCGACGCCCACCGGCCAGGGCTACTGGCTGGTCGCCTCCGACGGCGGCATCTTCCCCTTCGGTGATGCGGGCGGCTACGGCTCGACCGGCAACATCCGCCTCAACCAGCCGATCGTGGGCATGGCGGCGGCGCCCGACGGCAAGGGGTACTGGCTGGTCGCCTCCGACGGCGGCATCTTCCCCTTCGGGCATGCCTTCGGCTACGGCTCCACCGGCGGCCAGCACCTCAACGCACCCATCGTGGGCATGGCCGCGATCTGAACCACCGACGCTGAGGCGGCGGGGGGCATGGCGCCGGAGCCGGGTATCCTGGCGCCATGCCTCGCCCGCTGCTGATCGTCGGTGACGTCCAGGGCGACGCCGAGCGTCTCGTCACCGCGCTGCAGGCCTACCCCGAGGACGGCGTCGACACCGTCTTCCTCGGCGACTTCTTCCAGGGCGGCCCGCCCGGCAAGGGCGGCGGTGCGGCTGCGGCACGCATCGCACGGGCGCGGCGCAACGCGCAGTCGGTGATCGGCAATCACGACCTGCTGCTGCTCTGCGTCCTCGAGGAGGTGCGCACCGGCCGCACCCCGCCGCAGGTTCTGCAGTTCGGCAAGCGCTCGCTGGCCGAGGTCTGGCTGTGGCGGCGCGGCGACTGGGAGGACCTGCGCCAGGTCGACGCCGACCCCGCGCTGGAGGCCTGGGTGCGCGGGCTGCCGCTGATGCTGCGCCTGCCCGACCGCACCCTGGTGCAGCACTGCGACGACGACGCCTACATGCGGCTGGGCCGCAGCGTCGAGGAGGTCAACGACGCGGGCCGCGCGCTGCTGGAGCGACCGGGCGGAGCCTGGGAGGTGTTCTGGTACACGGTGGGCCGGCGCACCTTCCGCGACGCCGAACGGCTGCAGCGCCACCTCGACCACTTCGGCGCGCTGCGCCTGGTGCACGGCCACACGCCGCATCACCAGGATCGCCCCACGCCGCAGCAGGACGGCCGCGTCTGGGGCTTCGACGGCTGCTTCTCACGCTACTGGGCGCACGACGGCGGCGACCCGGCGGGTCCGATCGAGGCCACCGTCGCGCTGCTGCCGCCGCTCGACGGAGCCGGGGTCGCGCCCGGTGCTCGCCAGGGCGGCCACGGCGCCGCGGCGCCCGCTGCGGGCTGAGGGCCCGCCTACTCCTCCGCGCCTCCGCCGCCGTGCAGCCGGGGCATGCCCTCCTCGACGGCGAACTGCTGCCCGCAGGCCGGACACTCGACAACGGTGGCCAGCGGGTCGTCGACCGGTGGCAGCATCAGCGTGCCGCAGGCGGGGCAGGTCAGCGTGGCCGGCTCGGCGACACGGTCGTGGCGCATCTCCCGCGCCGCCGCCCAGAGGTCGACCGCGATCGATCCGCAGCTGGTGCAGCGGTAGCTGGCCGCCTTGTCCTCGTGGCGCAGGTACCTGCCCTGCCGGTCGACGATGAGCGGGGCGTTGAGCGCCTCGAAGGTGCCGTCCGGGCAGGCGTTGGGGCACTGCAGGTCACGCGGGCGGGGCATCGACCCATCCTCGCAGGCGGGGGCGCGGGGTTGCCAGCGGCAGCCCTCGGGCCCAACGGCCGCGGCGGTCTGGACCGTTCGACCCTGGGCAGGCGGACGCGGTCGCGGCTAGCCTGGGTGGGACCATGAGCATCGTCGTCGAATCCCAGGGCGGGGCGCGGCTGCTGCTGCGCATCCGCGACCACGAGGTGATCGCCGACCAGCCGGAGCAGGCGCGCGGCAGTGACGCGGGGCCCACGCCCACCGAGCTGTTCGTCGCCTCGCTGGCGGGCTGCGTCGCCTACTACGCGGTCACCTTCCTGCAGCGCCGCGGCGTCGACACCGAGGGCATGCAGGTGGTCTGCAGCCACACCATGAGCGACGAGGGTCCGCACCGGGTGGCGAGCATCGACGTCGACGTGCCGGTTCCTGCCGGGATCGACCCGAACTGGCTGGCTCCGCTGCAGCGCTCGATCGACCACTGCGTGGTGCACAACTCGCTGGTGCAGCCGCCCGAGGTGCGCATCCGCCTCGCCCAGGGCGCCGAGGCTCAGCGCGGCGGCAGGTAGAAGGAGACCCCGATCGTCCCCGGTCCCGCGTGGCAGCCGACGATGGGGCCGATCTCGATGATCTCGGGATGCCCCTGGCTGTGCGGCGCCAGGCGGCGGGCCAGCATCTGGCAGTCCTCGAGCTTGTCGGCGTGGCCGAGCACCACGCGCGCCGGACGGCCCGCCTCGCCGCTGGCGGAGATCACCTCGTCGCAGATGCGGTCGAGCGCGCGCGGGTAGGTGCGCACCCGGTCGAAGGGCTCGATGCTGCCTTCGAGGATCTGCAGCACCGGCTTGATGTTGAGCACCGAGCCGAGCAGCGCGCGGGCGCCGCCGATGCGGCCGCCGCGGCGCAGGTAGTCGAGGGTCTCGACGGTGAAGACGGTGCGCTGCCGCCGCATCACCTCGTCGATGGTGCCAAGTACGTCAGAAACCGAGCCGCCCTGCTCGGCGCACTCGATGCCGGCCACCAGGATGGCCCAGTGGCCCACCGAGACGCTGCGCGTGTCGATGACGTGGATGTCGAGGTCGGGCAGCTGCTCGCGCGCGTTCATCGCCGCGCTGTAGGTGCCGCTCATCTCCGACGACAGGGTGGTGCAGACCACCGAGGAGCCATCCGCGGCCGCCTCGCGGAAGGCCGCGGCGAAGGCGTCGGGCGAGGGCTGCGAGGTGGTGGGATTCCTGGTCGCCTGGCGCATGCGCTCGTAGAACTGCTCAGCGTTGACGTCGACGCCGTCGACGAGCACCTCGTCACCGAAGATGACCGACAGCGGCACGGTGATGACCCGGTGCTCGGCGGCGTAGGCGGGGGCCAGGTCGGCGGTGCTGTCGGCCACGAAACGGATGCCTGGCATCGGCGTCACTCCCAAGAAATGCAGCGGCGGGCGGCGGTCATGCGCCGGGTTCCGGCACGGGCCCGACGGCGTCCGACGCCGCGGCCATGGGTTCGATGAGGCTGGCCAGCGAGCGCGCCAGGCGCTCCCGGCGGGCGGCGGTGGTGCGGGCCAGGCGGCGCTGGAAGGCGGCCACCTCGGCGGCCAGCGCGTCGGCCGCCTCGGCGCTCTCGGAGCCGATGGCCCCGTAGACGGCGGCCACGAACATGCTCAGCGCTGTGGCCGCCTCCGGCGCGGTGCGCAGCAGCTGGCGCAGCCCGCTGCGGGTGCGGCCGGGCAGGCGCTCGGCCTGGCCCAGCCAGAAGCCGAGGTGGCCGGCCAGGTCGACGCTGCGCGAGGCGCGCTCGATGGCGCCGCTCAACCCGCCCAGCCCCTCGAAGCCGGCCCGGGCGCGGCGCAGCGCGCGCTCCTCGGCGAGCGGCGCGGTCGGCGCCCCCAGCGCGGCGCGGCCGGCGGCGGTGGGGGCGAAGCCCACCTGGGTGCGGCCCACGGCGACGCCGGGACGGTGCGCGTAGGAGGTGGCCACCAGGCCGTCGCGCTCCAGCTCGCGGAGCAGGTCGTAGGCGGTCCAGGCGCTGATGCCCAGCGGCGCGGCGACGGCGCTGTAGTGCACCGCGCCCCCGGCGGCGGCGCAGGCCACGTCGAGCGCGGCCAGGCACTCGCGGCGGCGGCTGGTGAGGCTCGGCCTCCCAAGAATCGACACGGCCGGGGAGGGTAGGGGGCCGGTGGCGTCCCGTCAAGTGGGGCCCGGCTCACGGGGCACAATACGTCGCCCACCCATGGCCGATCTGCCCACCCCCGCCGCCCTGCTTCCCGCCCGCTGGCGCCCCGCTCCGCCGCGCGGCGGCCGCGTCGTGGTGGACGCCGTCGAGAGCGCGGCCCTGCGCGACAACCCGCTCGGCGATTCCGCGCGGCGCACCCTGCTGGTCTGGCTGCCACCGGGCTACGACGCGGAGGCGTCGCGGCGCTACCCGGTCATCTACGTGCTGCCCGGCTACGGCTCGGCCGTCGAGGGCTGGCTCGATCGCGACCTCTTCGAGCCGACCATCTTCGAGCGCCTCGACCGGCTCTACTCCGGCGAGGACCCGCCGCCTGAATGCCTGGTCGTGTTCCTCGACGGCGCCACCTCGTACGGCGGCAGCCAGTTCGTCAACTCCACGGCGACCGGCCGCTACCAGGACTACGTCTGCAACGATGTCGTGGCGCACGTCGACACCACGTATCGGACGATTCCGGCAGCAACTGCGCGCGGGTTGTCCGGCCACAGCAGCGGCGGCATCGGCGCGCTGGTGCTGGCCATGCGCCGCCCCGACGTCTTCGGCGCCGCCGCCTCGCACGCCGGCGACGCCATGTTCGAGCACTGCTACGGCCGCGAGCTGGGCGACTTCGCCCGCGCCCTGCGCGAGCACGACGGCAACGTCGTCGCCCTGCGCGACCACCTGCTCGGCGACGAGGACTACCGCCGCCGCCACTTCGGCCCGCTCATGGTGCTCGGCTGCGCCGCCGCCTACTCACCCGACCCCGGCGCACCGCTCGGCATCGGCCTCCCCGTCGACGCACAGGGCCGCCTCGTCCCGCGCAACTGGGAGCGCTGGCTCGCCGAGGACCCCGTCCGCCTCGCCCCCTCGCACACCGCCGAGCTGCGCGCCCTGCGCGCCATCTACCTCGACGCCGGCGACACCGATGAGTACTACATGGACCTCGGCGCCGCCGCCCTCCACGAGATGCTCGACTCCCTGGGCATCGCCCACCGCTACGACCGCTTCAAGGGCCGCCACGGCGGCATGGCCCACCGCTACCCCATCGGCTACGACTTCCTCGCGCGCGCACTCGCGCCCTGAGTCAGGGCTGGCGGCAGGCCACGCCGTGGATCGGCTTGATCTGGTCGTCGAAGGTGATCAGCGCCGGCGCGCCCCGGTCGAGAGCGACCCGCATCAGGTAGGCGTCGACGAGCCCTCGGCCGCTCTCGAGGTCGTCGGCGACGTCGAGCCAGGTGGCCGGGTCGGGTGTCTCGATGGCGGGGTGGGTGACGACGGCCCGGATGGCCCCGGCCACCGACGGAGCCGGCCACCGATAGACACGGAGGAGGACGAACCCCAGCTCGGCGATGGCCACATCTGGAAAGAGGAGCGAATCCTCCGCGGCCGTGGCGATGAACGCCCTGGCCGCATCCGCCTTGGCCGGGTCGTCCCTGGTGAGGTAGCGGACCAGGACGCTCGTGTCCAGGACGGCAGAGGTCACCCTCGCTTCGGCAGGCGAGCGTCCCGCTCCGCGGCCCCCGCCCAGGCGCGCGCCCGGACCTCGGACCACGACAGCCCGCGGACCTCAGGCGGCACCGGCACCGTACCGGCCAGCTCGTCGAGTGTCGGGTAGCGCCGGATGGTCACCACCGGGTCGGCCGCCGACCCGCCCAGGTCGAAAGCAAGGCGATCACCCGGATGGAGGCCAAGTGCCCGTCTCACCGACGCAGGGATGGTTGTCTGGTACTTGCCACTGAGCTTGGTGATCTGCTTCACGCCAAGGATTCTACCCCTGGCGACCCCTGCCCACCATCACCGCGCCGCAGCGCACACCCTCCCTACAATCCGCCCCCATGCTGCTGTGCATCGACGTCGGCAACACCAATATCGTGCTCGGCGTCTTCGACGGCGAGGAGCTGGTCGCCGACTTCCGGCTGCACACCGACGAGCGCAGCACGGGCGACGAGCTGGGGCTGCTCGTCTCCGGGCTGCTGGAGAGCCGCGGCATCGGCACCGGGAGCATCACCGCGGTGGTGGTGAGCAACGTGGTGCCCATCCTCAGCCGCCCCATCGACGAGCTGTCGCACCACTACTTCAAGATGGCGCCGATGGTGGTGGGCCCGGGCATCCGCACCGGGATGCGCATCCTCTACGAGGATCCGCGGCAGGTCGGCGCCGACCGGATCGTCAACTCCATCGCCGCCTTCAGGCGCTACGGCGGTCCCGCGGTGCTGGTCGACTTCGGCACCGCCACCACTTTCGACGCCATCTCCAAGAACGGCGACTACCTGGGCGGCGCCATCGCGCCCGGCATCGTCATCAGCCTCGATGCGCTGGTGGCCCACGCGGCCAAGCTGACCCGCGTCGAGCTGGTCGCGCCGCCGGTGGTGATCGGGCGCAACACGGCGGCGAGCATGCAGGCGGGGCTGGTCTACGGCTACGTCGGCCTCATCGAGGGGATCGTGGAGCGCATGAAGAAGGAGCTCGGTGACGGCGCCAGGGTGATCGCCACCGGCGGCCTGGCCGAGCTGATCGCGGCGCAGACGGGCGTCATCGACACCGTCGACCAGCGGCTCACCCTCGACGGGCTGCGCATCATCCACGAGAGCAACGCGGCAGGATAGAAGCCGCGGGCGCAGCCCGGCCGGGGGCTCGCGCCGCCGGCGGTCGCACCCGGCAGGGCCGGGCCGTGGACTTTTTGTTTGTACCATCGCCCCATGGCACTCGCCCCTGCCGCCGCGCCCACACTGCGCGCCGGCGCACTCACGCTCAGATCTCCGGTGCTCGTCGCGCCCATGGCCGGCATCACCGACGCGCCCTTCCGCGAGATCGCCGCGGAGATGGGCGCGGGGCTGGTGACCACCGAGATGGTCGCCGCCGAGGCGGTGGTGCGCAGCCAGGAGGCGAGCATCAAGCTGCTCGACTTCCCGCCCGAGGTGAAGCCGGTGGCCGCCCAGCTGGTCGGCTCGGACCCCGGCGTGATGGCCGAGGCCGCCCAGGTCTGCGTCGAGCGGGGCGCCATGGCCGTCGACGTCAACCTCGGCTGCCCGGTGCGCAAGGTGGTGGGCATCGGCAACGGCGCCGCGCTGGCCCGCGACGTCCACCGCACCGCCGCCGTCCTCGGCGCCATGGTCGAGGCGGTGCCCGACACCCCGATCACCGCCAAGATGCGCCTCGGCTGGGACAACCAGACCATCAACGCCCCCGAGCTGGCCCGCGCCCTGCAGGACGTGGGCGTGCGCCTGGTCACCGTGCACGGCCGCACCCGCTGCCAGGCCTACGAGGGCTGGGCCGACTGGGAGCAGATCGCCCGGGTCAAGCAGGCCGTCGACATCCCGGTGCTCGGCAGCGGCGACGTGCGCGACCCCGAGGCCGTCGCCGAGCGCGTCGAGCGCGGTGACGTCGACGGCGTGGTGGTCGCCCGCGGCATGCTCGGCAACTTCTGGCTGGTGCGCCAGATGGAGCACCGCCTGCGCACCGGCGAGCCGCTGCCCGACCAGTCCTTCGAGGACCGCGTCGCGCTGACCCGCCGCCACGTCCGCGCCCTCTGCGACTACTACGGCGAGCGCCGCGCCATGCGCATCGGCCGCAAGTACGTGGCCTGGACCATCAAGGGCTGCAACGGCGCCGCCCGGCTGCGCTCGATGGTGCAGGACATGGTCTCGAGCGAGCGCATGGAGGAGCTCTTCGACCTCGCCCTGGCCTCCGGCCAGCGTCCTGAGGGCTGGTTCGCGCCCGTCTTCACCAGCGGCGAAGGATGAGCGAGTCGCGCTTCGGCGAGCCTGTCGAGCTGCCCTGGTGGACCCTGCCGCTGGGCCTGCCCATCCTGGCCGCGCTGGTCACCGGCGCGGTGGTCAGCGCGCCGCTCAGCGGGCGGCTGCTGCTGGTGGTCGCCTCCGCGCTGATGCTCTTCGTGCTCCTCCGCGTGGCCCTGCGCGTGCGCAGCACCAGCATGCAGAGCGTCTACATCAGCGCCGCCCTGGCCCTGTGGGCCTTCTGCGTGCTGGTCTGGGCCGTCGAGCGCTTCGGGGGCTGAGCCGGCCCCGCGCCCTCTCGCAGGCAAAGAAAAAGGGCGCCCCCGGAAACCAGGGACGCCCCGAGAGGGGGGGCAATGTGATGCGTTCCAGCCGCCAGAGTTCCTAGAACGGGTTTGGATGATACCGGATGTATCACTTGGAGTCAAGCACTTACGACGCCTCGAATCATGCCATGCGACGACCTCGTCGCGCCGCAACACACGTTTCAACGGGGCTCGCATATACTCCGCTGCCACCTTTCCGCCAGCGGCGGGGACCCCGGCCCAGCCCAGGCCGGCGTGTCGCATCCCCACACGCATCCACGAGGCCGCGCCGAGATGCTCGACAAACCCGTCCTCCTCACCAAGGAGGGCTTGGACAAGCTCCAGACCGAGCTGGATGAGCTCCGCACCAACCGCCGCGCCGAGATCGCCGAGCGCATCAAATACGCCAAGGAGTTCGGCGACATCTCCGAGAACGCCGAGTACGAGGACGCCAAGAACGAGCAGGGCATGGTGGAGGGCCGCATCCTCACCCTGGAGAAGATGATCCGCAACGCGGTGCTCATCGAGGAGCACCACGACGGCGTGGTCCAGGTGGGCTCGGTGGTCGAGGTCAAGGACGACTTCGGCAAGGAGACCTACACCATCGTCGGCCCCGCCGAGGTGGACGTCTCGCGCGGCCGCATCTCCATGGAGTCCCCGGTGGGCAAGGCGCTGCTCGGCCACAAGGTCGGCGAGTCGGTCTCGGTGCAGACCCCGGGCGGCTCGCGGACGATGAAGATCGTCAAGGTCGACTAGGCCGCCGGCTTCCTCCGGCTCCCCGGCGGCGCCCGCTACCCTGTGGCACCGTGCCCGAAGACGACCTGATCGCCCAACGCCGGCGCAAGGTCGACGAGCTGGCCGCCCTCGGGGTGCCCGCCTACAACGTCGACTTCAAGCCCGACGCCACCCTGGAGCAGGCGCGCCAGCGCCTGGTCGCCTTCGAGGAGACCGCGGCGCCCGCCGAGCCCGCGCCCGACGGCGCGCCGCGCGAAGGGCCGGCGCTGTCGGTGGCGGGACGCATCGTGCAGCTCCGGGTGCAGGGCAAGATGGCGTTCGCCCACCTCGAGGACGAGGACACGCGCCTGCAACTCTGGCTGCGCTTCGACCGTCTCGACGAGACGCAGTGGCAGGTGGTGCAGCTGCTCGACCTCGGCGACATCGTCGGCGCGCGCGGACCCATGGTGCGCACCCGGCGCGGTGAGCCCTCGGTGCTCGTCGACGAGATCACGGTGCTGGTCAAGGCGCTGCGGCCACCGCCGGAGAAGTTCCACGGAGTGCAGGACCAGGAGACGCGCTACCGCAAGCGCTACCTCGACCTGCTCTCCCACGCCGAGCAGCGCCGTCATTTCGCGGCGCGCTCGACCATCGTCCGCTCGGTGCGCCGCACCCTGGACTCGCGCGGCTATCTCGAAGTCGAGACGCCGATCCTGCAGCTGCTCGCCGGCGGCGCCAGCGCGCGTCCCTTCAGGACGCACTGGAACGCGCTCGACACCGACGTCTACCTGCGCATCGCCATCGAGCTGCACCTCAAGCGTCTGCTGGTCGGCGGCTACCGGCGCGTCTACGAGATCGGCCGCGTCTTCCGCAACGAGGGCCTCTCGCCGCGCCACAATCCCGAGTTCACCATGCTCGAAGCCTACGAGGCATACGGCGACTACCACACCATGCGCGAGCTGACCGAGGCGATCATCGTCGACGCCGCCAATGCGCTGGGTCCGCTGCCGCCCATCGAAGCCGGTGGGCCGCCCTGCGAGAACCCGCTGGCGCGCCGCCTGGAAGGACGTCCGCTCGACCTGGCCCCGCCGTTCCGCACCGCGCGCATGGCCGAGCTGATCGCCGAGCAGGTGGGCTGGGATCCGGTGGCGGCGTGGGCTGACGGCTCACTGCGGCGTCGTGCGGTGGAGGCCGGCGTGGAGCTGCGCGACGAGATGGGCGAGGGTGCGGTCTTCATGGAGGTCTACGAGCAGAAGGTGGAGCACACCATCTGGGATCCCACCTTCGTGCTCGACTACCCGGCCGAGGTGTCACCGCTGGCGCGGCGCCGCAGGGACGATCCGCGCTTCGTCGAGCGCTTCGAGCTGGTGGTGGCCGGGCGGGAGCTGGCCAACGCCTTCAGCGAGCTCAACGACCCGATCGACCAGCGGGAGCGCTTCGAGCAGCAGGTGCGCAGGCGCGCCGCCGGTGACGAGGAGGCGCCTCCGCTCGACGAGGACTTCCTCGAAGCCATCGAGACGGGCATGCCGCCGGCGGGCGGGTTGGGCATCGGCGTCGACCGGCTGGTGATGCTGCTCACCGACAGCGCGGCGATCCGCGACGTGATGCTGTTCCCCCAGATGCGGCCACAACCGTCCACAACGCTCCCCGCGGAGCGCAACCCGTGATCCCCCTGCAGCGCATCCGCGAGGACCCCGACAGCTACCGCCGCGGCGCCGAGCTGAAGGGTGAGGAGGCGCCCATCGACCGCATCCTCGAGCTCGACGGGCGCGCCCGCATCCTGCGCACCGACGTCGAGCGACTGCAGGCGGAGCGCAACGCCGCTGCCAAGCAGATCCGCGGCAAGCCCACCGACGAGCAGCGCGAGCAGATGCAGGAACTGCGCCTGCGCGTGCAGTCGCTGGAGGCGGAGCTGGGCGAGCTCGATGCCGAGATCGGCACCCTGCTGCTGCACGTGCCCAACCCGCCACACGAGTCGGTGCCCGTCGGCAAGTCAGAGGATGACAACGTCACCGTGCGCACCTGGGGCGCGCCGGCCACGTTCGACTTCGAACCCAGGCCGCACTACGAGATCGGCGAGCGGCTGGGCACCTTCGACTTCGAACGCGCCGTCAAGCTGAGCGGTGCGCGCTTCGCGGTGCTCAAGGGCGCGGGCGCGCGGCTGCATCGCGCGCTGGGATTGTGGTTCCTCGACGTGGCCACGCTGCGCCACGGCTACACGGAGATCGCGCCGCCCCTGCTGGTGCGCCGCGAGACCATGGTCGGCGCCGCGCAGCTGCCCAAGTTCGAGGACCAGGCCTACCACTCCGACGACGACACGTTCCTCATCCCCACGGCTGAGGTGCCGGTCACCAACCTCTACCGCGACGAGATCCTGGAGGCGTCGCAGCTGCCCATCCGCCATGTCGCCTTCACGCCCTGCTTCCGCCGCGAGGCGGGCGCGGCGGGCAAGGACACGCGCGGCTACATCCGCATGCACCAGTTCGAGAAGGTGGAGCTGGTCAAGTTCACCACCCCGGAGACCTCGCTCGACGAGCTGGAGTCGCTGGTGGCCGACGCCGAGGTGCTGCTCCGGGAGCTGGGCATCCATTACCGCGTCCTCTCCATGTGCACCGCCGACATGGGCTTCGCGCAGTGGAAGAAGTACGACCTGGAGGCCTGGGCGCCGGGCATGGGGCGCTGGCTCGAGGTCAGCTCCTGCAGCGTGTTCGGTGAGTTCCAGGCGCGGCGCGCCGGCATCCGCTTCCGCCCCGCGCCCGGCGAGAAGCCGCTCTTCGTGCACACGCTGAACGGCAGCGGCCTGGCCCTGGCCCGCGTCTTCGACGCCGTGCTGGAGACCTACCAGCAGGCCGACGGCAGTGTCCTGGTGCCCGAGGTGTTGCGGCCGTACATGGCAGGAATCGAGCGCCTCAGCATCCCGCAATGAGCCGGGAGCAGATCGATCCCAGCTGGCTCAACGACCGCTCCGAGTTCCAGCGCAACTTCGTCAGCGGGCAGCTCAACCGCGCCGGCCTGCGCCTGCACTACGGGCTGGAGCAGGCCGAGGACGGGCGCCGCGTGGTGCACACGACGTGGACTCCGGGCGAGGAGCACGTCGGCTTCCCCGGCGTGGCCCACGGCGGCCTGATCGCCGCGGTGCTCGACGACGTGATGGGACGCGTCGCCGTGCTGCGCCGCCGCTGGGTGGTGACGGCGCGCATGGAGGTGCGCTACCGCGCGGCCGCGCCGCTCGGCGTGCCGCTGCGCTTCGAGGCGTGGGAGACACGCCACCGGCGCATGGCCATGCACGCCGAGGGCCGCTCCCTGCTGCCGGACGGCACGGTGGTCAGCGACGCCGGCGCCACCTTCCTGCCGCTGACGCCCGAGCTGGAGCGGCAGATGGTGGAGCGATGGCCCGGCTTCGCCGAGTTCCTGGGAAAGGACCTCCTCTAGGCGGTCCCGGCCATCGCGGCCGCGGTGAGCGCCTCGCCCTCGAAGGCCACGTAGTGGAGGTCGGTCCACTCCGGCGGACCGGCCAGGTACTGCAGCATGTCGCGATACTCGGAGTCGGTCTGCGGGCGATCCGCGTTGGCCATGTAGCTCTCGCGGTCGCGGAAGTGGATGACGGCGATGACCCGGTTGGGGTCCTTGTCCTCGAAGCCGATCTCCGCGCTGAGGAAGCCGGGGTTGTTGGCCGCCGTGCCGCGCCCCTTCATGGCCTCGATGAAGGCGTCGCGCTGTCCCGCCTTGACCTGTGCCCGCATGATGGTTCCGAACATCTCTTGCCCCTGTGTGGTCGCGGCCGCCGCCCGGCTGCGGGCGGCGCTGTCGCGCAGGCAACAGTGCGCCGATTCGCCCGGCCCGTCAATCCCGCGAGCGGGCACGCGCACGCCCGTTCCCGCTATGGTTGCGGCCGTCGCGGGACGCCACCCGCCGCCAAGGGAGAACGCGACTCATGGACGCTCTGACGCTGGAGACGGCGGTGCGCGCACGCCTGCGCGGCCGGTGGCTGCTCGACCACCCCTTCTACCGCCGCTGGACCGAGGGCCGCGTCAGCGTCGAGGAGCTGCGCGCCTACGCGGCGCAGTACCGTCACTTCGAAGCCATGCTCCCCGCGCACCTGCGCGGCGTGGCCGCGGCGGCGCCCGCGGACTCCGCGCTGCGCGAGCAGGCGCTGCGCAACCTCGACGACGAGCTCACCCACCTCGACCTCTTCGACGGCTTCGCCGCCGCCCTCGATGCCCCCGGCGAGACCGCGCCCAGCCCGGCCATGCGCCGCCTGCTCGACACCTACGCGAGCGCGTCCGCGCAGGGCCCCGCCGACGGCTTCGCCGCGCTGCTCGCCTACGAGCTGCAGGCTCCGGAGGTCGCCGCCAGCAAGGCGGGCGGCCTGCGCGAGCACGGCATCCTCGACGGCGACGCGCTGCGCTTCTGGGACCTGCACGCGACTCTCGACCGCGACCACGCGCAGTGGGCACTCGACGCGCTGGCGGCCTGCGACGCTGATGCGGACAGCGTCGCGGCAGCAGCCGGCGCGGCCGCGGACGCCTGGTGGTCGTTCCTCGACGAGCGCGAGGCGCTGCGCGCGTAGCCCTGCTACGGCCCGACCGGCCCGGGCCCGGCGTCTCCCTCGCGGCTCTCGCGCTTCCAGTGGTCGATGGCCCCCGCCGCGCGCTCGGAGACGCGCGCGAAATGCTCGACGCCGACGCGCAGGAAGAGCCCGCGCGCCGCGGCCACCACCGTGCCCTCGCCGTCGCGCAGCTCGCCGCTGCACCACACCTTGCGGCCCTCGCGTGAGTCGATGCGCGCCTCGGCGGCGTAGTCGACCTCGACGGCGATGGGCCGCTTGTAGTCGATCTCCAGCCGCGCCGTGACCATGGGGAAGCCGGCGCGGTAGAGCAGGAAGCCGAACAGGTCGTCGAGCACCGCGGCGACCACGCCGCCATGGGCGATGCCCGGCCCGCCCTCGTGCCGGGTGTCGAGGCGGAAGCCGCCGGCCACGCCCGCCTCGGTGAGGTGGCAGCGCAGGTGCAGCCCCGCCTGGTTGCGCGGCCCGCAGCCGAAGCAGTTCGGCTGGTGGGGCGGCAGCGGCGCGCCGGGCTGGAATTCGGGCATCGAGCAGGCATCGTAGGGGGTGCGGCGAACCTCCCGTCATGCCGCCGCGCCGCCGATTCGTCGACGTGGCGCGACCTGGGCCGCCGGCCGTTGGTCATCGCGCAGGGCGGGCCGTCCGGCACTGGGCCGCGCCGTCCGGCGGGGCGCAGTCTGAAGGCAGGCCCGGCAGCAGTCCTCACGCGACAGGTTCCCCGGCCGGGCCGAGGAGACACCCGCCATGAGCATCCGCCGCATCGTCGCCGGCGTCGACGGCTCGCCCAACTCCGCGCACGCCCTGGCCTGGACGGCGCAGCTCGCCCTGGCCCTCGACGCCGAGGTGGTCGCGGTGCACGCCGTCGACCCCCGTCTCTTCGTGCCCATCATCGAGACGCTCGGTCCGCCCGCCCCGCCCGCCGTCGGCCGCGAGTGGTACGAGGAGGTCCGCGACGCCTTCGAGAAGGACTGGGTGAGCCCGCTGCGGGTCAGCGGCGTCCGCTACCGCACCGCGATGGTCGACGGCAGCCCCGCCCTGGCCCTGGTCGACGTCGCCGAGAACGAGGAGGCCGACCTCGTGGTGGTCGGCAGCCGCGGCCGCGGCGGGTTCACCGGGCTGCTGCTCGGCAGCGTGAGCACCCACGTGATGCACCACGCCAGGCGGCCGGTGGTGGTCGTCCCCGACGGTCGCGACTGACGCGACGCCGCGGTCAGCCGCCCCCCGCGCCCGCGCGGCGGCGTGAGCGCACCCGGCCCACGGCGAAC